>ERZ826016.908-NODE-908-length-31738-cov-11.751223_pt1 | contig 31738 bp, 23 predicted proteins | sample MGYA00519872_ERZ826016 | MGnify/ENA primary metagenome ERZ826016 (study PRJEB31778, sample SAMEA3449218) | human gut metagenome | biome: human gut; feature: human-associated habitat; material: faeces | place: United Kingdom | collected 2010/2012 ... | reverse complement strand
AGCGGCCACCTGACCATTCAAATCGACCTGACCAACAACGAGACCGGCACCGTGACCGTCAACGGCAAGGAGCGTACCGTTGTCACCCCGCTCATCACTGCTGTGGGCGTGATCTTTGGTCAGGATGCCACCAACCTGAGCGCCGAGCACGGAATGCTGGAATCTGCCGCCAAGAGCAGCGTGGCCGCTTTTGTCTGCCTGCCCGGCGTGAAGGATTCTCTGGACGGCCTGCTGCCCGATGACCTGTCCACTGTGGAGGATTATCTGCAGGACAGCGTCACCGTGGAAGCCGATGTTGAGAACCTGACCGCACCGCAGGTCATGCTGGCCTGTGCCACCAACGCCGATGCGCTGGGCACCAATGCCTTTGACCTGAGCAGCATCAATGAACTGACCGATGGCGTCAGCCAGCTGAACGATGCCATGAACCAGCTGATGGATGGTGCTGCCCAACTGGTGGACGGTGCTTCCCAGCTGGCCAACGGTACCCTGGCCCTGCTGGACGGCGCTTCTCAGCTGAACAGCGGTGCTTCTGCCCTGGACGATGGTCTGGGCCAGCTGACCAACGGTCTGGATACCCTGAGCTCCAATAACGCCGCCCTGCAGGCCGGTGCCCAGCAGGTGGCCGATGGCGTTCTGGCCTCCGCCAACAGCACCCTGATGGAGGGCGGCCTCATCGACACCCCCATGACCTGGGACAACTATGAAGCCGTCATCGACGAAGTCCTGACCATGAACGACAAGACGCTGGCCGCTGCCCGCAAGAAGATGGTCCGCACCATCTGGGAGCAGGCCCCCAGCTTCAAGGACAGCCAGCTCGACCTGGCCCTCTACCTCTCCGCGACCAGGACCGACCATGATCTGGAAGCAGCCCTCCGCCTGATGCAGAACTACGATCCCTCCATGATCTGCGGTCTGGTGCAGCTGCTGACCAATGCCGACGCCCAGCAGATCGCCCACGATGAGCTCAAGCTGCAGGCCGAGAACAGCGACGATATCGCCAGCGTCCGCGCTCTGAAGACCAGCCTGAGCCAGATCCAGTACTTCGTTTCCAGCGTCAACCAGTACACCAGCGGTGTCGCCACTGCGGCCGACGGTGCCCACTCCGCCAAGGACGGCAGCGCCAAGCTGGCCTCCGGCACCAAGACCCTTTACGATGGCGTGAACACCCTGAACAACGGCGTCAGCCAGCTGACCGACGGTGCCACCCAGCTGAGCGATGGCCTGGTCCAGTTCAACGAGGAGGGCATCTCCAAGCTGACCGGCTCGCTGGACACCGACCAGATCCACGCCCTGAAGACGGTCCTGGACGAGATGACCAGCCGCCTGGAGAACTACACCAGCTTCGCCGGTGCACCGGAAGGCGCTTCTTCCAACGTGAAGTTCATCTATAAGACCGGTGAGACCGTGGCCGCCGCCGAGAATACGGCTGTGGCCGAGACCACCACCCAGGAGGGCAGCTTCTTCACCCGCCTGTGGGAGCGCATCGTGAATCTGTTCAAGTTCTGAACACTTTGAAGTAGAAGTAAAACAGAAACGCCCCCTGGTATCGCAGCGATACCAGGGGGCGTTTTGCTGCCATTTGGCAGGATAGAACGTTCTCAGAACCAGTTGATGTCCACGATGACCAGCTCCGGCGGATTGTTGACGCGGGGGATGCACTTGTCCTTGCCGTCGCCCAGACCGCGGCTGATGACGAGGGCGGTGTCGCCGATCTGATGCAGACCCTCGGTCAGCTTGGGCAGAACGCCCTGATCCGGCGTGTAAAGCCCGCCGATGCCGGGGATGCGGATCATCCCGCCGTGGGCGTGGCCGCAGAGCGCCAGATCGACCTGCACGTCGGAAAAGTAGCCGTCTTCCAGAAAATATTCCGGGTAGTGGACCAGCAGCAGCTTGAAGGCATCCAGCTGTTCAAAACTCTCGAAATATTCGCTGGCGTACCGCTCGTAGGAAGCGGGCGCTTCGGCCACGCCGCCGATGGCGATGGTGTTGCCGTTGACCTCCAGGGTCTCAGTCTTGTCGGCAAGGAAGTGGACGCCGACGGCTTCCAGATCTTCCCGGATGGGGGAGTGGTCAAACACGATCTTGGGCCACTCGTGGTTGCCGGGCACGTAGTACACCGGCGCGATCTTGACAAGCGCAGCGCACAGGTCGGTGACGACCGAATAGTCGTCCACCAACTTGTCGTTCATGTCGCCGGTGATGGCGATGATATCCGGTTTGAGCGCGGTGATCCGCTCGATCAGCTCCGAATTGTGGTCGCCGAACTCCCGCAGATGCAGGTCAGACAGCTGGACGACCCGGACGTTCGAGGTCAGCTTGTCGGACTGGACCTGATAGTAGCTCTCGACGAAGCTCTGGTGGTCTGCGATGAGGGTGAAGATGCCCCACAGGGCCGCCAGCAGCACCGCCAGCCCCAACACGAACCGAAGAATGCTCAGAACGATTTTTTTCAATAGGCCGAAGCGGGCCTTGCGGGGTTCCGATTGTGAAGCCAAAGATTATCCCTCCTGTCTGGTTTTAGAGCGCAGTGCCTCACGCAGCAGTGCGCGGATGGAATAGGCATTGTTGGCCTTGCTCTCCGAAATGCCGATGGCGTATTCGTAGGTCGCCTCGGTGCTCTCGGCGTTGTAGGCCGCGATGAGGCGGTGGAAGTAATCGGCAAAGCTCTCGGCGTCCTCCATCCGGCACTGGTCGAAGAAGCCGATGAACTGCTGGCCGCCGTTGTAATAGATGGTGCCGCAGGTGGCCGAGGCTTCCTTCAGGAAGTCGGCAAACTGGTCCAGCATCGCGTTGCCGCGTTCGCGGCCGTAGGTGGTGTTGATCTGGCTCAGGTTGGCCAGCTCCACCACCACACAAACGGTATCGTCCGGCAGGACGCGGCTGCTGTTGTTCCGGATGAACAGATCGCAGGCGGTGCGGTTGGGCATATCCAGCGACTGCTCGGTGAAGAACAGGTATTCCACAAAGTCCTGGATACGGCCCAGCAGGATGGCACCGCAGATGCCCAGGATGAAGAAAACTGCAACGCCCAGCAGGATGTACAGCTTGACGTTGATCTTCTCGCTGACTGTGGTGCTGGCCAGAACGCCCAGATTGACCGCGCCGCAGTATTCGTTGTACTCCTTCATGGTGAGGGAAAGGGTCTCGTACAGGGTGTTCAGACGGCCCTGCAGGGCGGCGATCTCCTGCTCCACAGCCTGGTCGGTGAAGGCCTGGTTCTCGTCGGAGACGTCGGAAGAATCCGAAGCCCCCTGGAACACGTTGATGATATACTGGCAGTAGGCGGCGTCAATGACGTTGTTGGACTTGCGGTTCAGGATCGTCACATAGTCGCTGATGAGGTTGTCATAGACGGTGGTGCGGTCTATATTGGTGTCTTCCTCGTAGACATCGCTCAGCACGAAACCGCCGGTGTCGTCCTCGGTGCCGGACCGGGCCCCTCTCTGGTAGTAGAGAGAGCCGTCCTTGTTTTTGTTGCCGTAGCTCTGGATAACTTCCAGCACGGCGGCGACCTTTTCGCTGTCCACATCGCCGTCCATGACGTAGGTGTTGTAGCGCTCCTGGTATTTTTTGAGCAAGACTTCCCGGTTCTGGGTCAGCTTGCCGCCCAGGATCTCGGAGAAGAGATACGGGATCTCCACATCGCTGACGTAGTTGTATTCGTCGAGCAGGTCCGAGAGAGACAGGCCGGTGGTGGAGGAAACAAACTCCGGGTGGGCAGCCTGACAGTTGCCGAGGTTTTCCGTGATCTGGGCAACGGTATCGTTCAGGATCTCCGCCTGCTCGATGTAATCGTAGCCCTGACCGTCCAGCGCGGCGGCGTTGTTGGGGATGGTGGAGTAATCCACGTATTTTTCACCAAAGTTGGCAAAGTAGCAGCTCAGGATCTCGTCCAGCATGGTGCGGACGTATTCGGTGCTGTAATCGCTGCTGACCGAGAGCTTGACGATGTACTCGGTGGAGTGGTATTCCTCCACATCTTCGCCTTTGTCGATCTTGGCCTCCTGCGTCTTGGTCACATCATCGGGCACGATGCCGGTGACGGTGCCGCCGGAACGAATGGTGTCCACGTTGACGGTCAGGCCCAGATCCTCAATGGCCTCCTTGACGACGGTGGAAGAGAAGATCTCCGAAACATCCAGATCCTCGCCGCTGGGGGTCTTGCCGTCCTCGGCCTTGGAGTAGTTGTATTTGATGATGGACTGCGCCGTATAGGACTGGTTGCTGGTAGCGTAGCGCATGAAGAACACACCCGCACAGAACGACATCAGCGCGATGAGCGGCCACCATTTTTTCAGATATCGGATGATGTTAAAACTTTTCATTTCGTTTTGTCCTTATCGCGGATGACTTTGCTCTTGACGAGGACCCAGGCGCAGAGCGCGCAGAAAGCGGCACCGTCGGCCAGGATGACCCACTTGAGGCTCAGTTCATCGGCCAGAGAGCGTTCCTCGAAACTGATGGTCAGATAGTTTTTGGTCTTGTAGCGGACGTATTCCTTGTTGAGGATCTTGGTGGTCTCGATGAGGGTCTCCAGCTTCTGCTTCATATCCTGGATCATGCTCTGGGCGGTCGCGATGCTGGAAGGCGTATTGGCCGTCTGAGAACGCATCTGGCGGATGGCGTATTCGTTTTTCTGGATGACGGCCAGAGTATCGTTGCCGTTGGCGTTGGCGCTCTCGGCGGCAGTGGCCTGATAGTCGATGGCGACCTTGGTGCGGGACATATAGAAGTTGTTCTGGGTGTCCAGCGTAGGGATCAGAACAACGGCAGTCAGGGCCGAATCGTAGATATCAATGGTGTGCAGGCGGTTCTGGTATTCGGCCATGAACTTCTGATAGTCGATGTTCTTCAAAAAGTTCTCGTATTCCAGCTTGCTGATGTAGCGCTCCCGGTTTTTGGAAAGACCGCTCTGCAAAACGTAGGAATCGTATTTTTCAAGGTCGATGGTGATGAAGTTGTCCACCTTCTGGCGCAGAGAGGTGAAGGTCTCACCGGTGCGGGCAGAGCGGAAGGTGCCGTTCTCGTTGGCGTTGGTGTTCAGAAAACGGCGGAGCATCTGGCACTCTTTTTCAAAAAAGGAGCCGATCTCCATGTACTCCTGCTCCTCGCACTCGGACCAGTCGGGGGCGATGCCCACCTCGACATAGGTGTAGTCCTCGTAGAAGACATCCTTGTAGGCCTCGACGATCAGGCCGAGCATATCTTTGGCCGAGATGCGGGGGCCGAGCTCGTCGTTCTTTTCGTAGGTGATGGTGTAGGTGGTGGCGATCTTATAGCTCGTGGTGTCGGAAGGCAGCTGCATCCCGTTGACGTTGGAAGCCAGCGCCGTGATGTGGTCGGCCATATCCAGCGCGGTGATCTGGCCTTCCAGGCCGGCCTTCGAAATGGCGCGGTCCAGCACATCCTCCGACTTGATGAGCGAGATGTTGAACCGGGTGTTGTTGGGGTAAAGCCCCCTGGTGGCTTCCTCGTAGTTCAGGGCGACCAGCATCTTTGCGGTGCGGGCCTTCTGCCGGTACATCACAAGGCTGGTGGAGCATGTCACCAGGATCAGGATGGTCAGGCAGACAAAGCGGTGCTGCCACAGGCCCCGGAGGACAAGCTCGATCAGCGCCCAAAATTTACTTTTCTGCGGGCGGTTCGGCTGGTTGTTTTTTGGAATGGGCATGATTGTCGATCACCTCGTTTTGATCCAGCAGCTTCATGGCGTGGCCGATGGGCAGCAGCATAAAGATCGTGTTCATATAGCAGTAAAAGGCGGTATTGTCCGTCGCGTAGGTCACAAACGCATAAACGGTGCAGTACAACAGCAGGAAGGCGGTCTCGGTGCCGTACTGCTTCTGGCACCAGACGACCTTGCCCTGCCAGCTGAGCCAGATCCAGAAGGCGAAGCCCCAGAAGCCAAGCTCGATGTACATGGTCACAAGGTCGTTGTGCATCCCGCCGAAGTTGTGGGTGCCAAAGATGCCGATGCCTTCTTCGGTCATGATGCTGATATACCGCGTGACCCAGCCGATGCCGTAGCCGCGGAACGTAGGGCTGAAGGAATACAGGTCGGTGAAGGCCTCGTACAGGCCCTTGCGGCCCATGGTATCGATGCCAAGGGTGTCCACCGTCCAGCTGAACAGGCCTGACCAGATGAAGAAGACGTAGAACAGGCAGGCGGCGATGGCGAAGACCGAGAGGGAGTGGAGCACGAAGTTCCGCCCCTTGGGCTTGAGCCGGGTGATGAACAGGTGCATCACAAACACCCCGAACATGCCGATGAGGGCGATGCGCTTGAGACCCAGATAGAAGAAGATCACGGCCAGGGCGAGGTGGGTGACCCGCTTCCGGCCCTTTTCGTAGAGGGCGTAATAGAGGATCATCAGCCCGAACCCGAAGGTCAGGTCGTGGACTTCCAGTGCCTTGATGGGTGCATTGGTGTCCACGCCGCCGGACTTGACAAAGGCGATGAAGCCGGTGATGAACTCGCCCAGGCCGTATGGCTTGATGCTGTCCATCAACAGGATGCAGACATTGGCGATGCACATGCCGTAGAAGGTGTAGTCGATGGCTTTGCCGCCGAACAGATACACCGCCGCGCACATCGAGCTGAGCGAGATCATGTGGTAGAGGATGGTGGAACACCCGCGGGACATGTAGTTCAATTGCTGGAAGTCCAGCGCCCAGATGAGCATGGACCACGCCGCCATCATCACAAAGGGGATGAGAAAGATGATATAGTATTCGCCGATGAGGGGCAGGCGGTTGAAATCGCCGGAAATGAGCAGAAAGCAGGCCGCCAGGCCGACCACGGCGGCCTGCATCAGGTACTTTGTGAACCAGGGCAGGCCCATGCCGTTGAACCAGAACCCAATGCCCATCATGGCAATGTAGAGCAGCGGCAGCCAGAACGGCCGCTGCACACGTTTCCGTTTCAAGAATTGTGTTCCTCCATGCTGCGCAAGATACGCCCAATTTCCGCTGCCATACTCTCCAAAGAGTATTTTCTTAAAAATTGGCATCTGCCCTCCTGTGCGAGTCTGCGGTAAAGCTGCGGCTCTTCGTATAGCTGCCGGAGCTTTTCCCGGAGTTCGGCGCTGTTTTTGGAAATGATGAATCCATTTTTTCCATCGGTGATGTAGTCGGTCACGGTGTCGGACTGGGTGGTGATGATGGGCTTGCCGAACATCATCGACTGCAAAAAGACGAACTGCCCGGCGGAGATGTGGATGTCCTGCAGCGGCACGACCACGCAGTAGCATTCCGCCAGCATGTTGTAGTAGTCTTCCCCGAAGACATCGTCATAGACCTGGATGTTTTCGCCGGTGTCCCTCCGCAAATAGGTATCCGACAGGATGCGGACCCGATAGGGGGTGTCCTTCAAGGCATCCACGAGGAAATCATAGTCCCGGTTGCTCTTGCCGGCCGAGAGGACGAACCGCTGGCCGGGCGGGGGCGGCGTTTCCGAATAGCGCCCCAGATCCCCGATGCCGAGCGGCACATAGACGAACTTCTCCGGCGGTGCATCCAGCAGCTGCGCGTAATAGGACGGCTCTGCGCTGGAAAAGCAGACGATCCGATCGAGCGCATTGCTGCACACGGCCCGGCGGACGAACCACCGGTAGAGCCGCCCCTTCCAGCCCTGCTTGGGGTGGTAGATGAAGGTGGTGACGATGAGCCGGTTCTTTTTTTTCAGATGGAGCAGGTCGCAGTAAAAGGCGAAGATCAGCCCATAGAACTGCTGGTAGGACAGGATGGTCCCCAGCTTGTTCCGGTGGAACAGGACCTTGATCGGGAAGAGAAAAAATTTGGCCTTCTTTTTGAGACTGCTGTCGGAAAAATGGCTGTTGATGTGCCAGATGTTCCAGCGCTTGCCGGTCTCGCGCTCCAGAAGCTCCCGGAAATTCCATTCCGGCTGGGGAGCGCTGTCCAGCAGGATCACATTTTCACGTTCGTTCATTTCAAAAGCTCCACAATGGCCTGATAGTTGCGGGCACAGTTCTGGTCATCCACCCGGTCGAACAGGGCGTCCACCCGCTGAGCGTAGAAGGGGGACATCGTGCCGTTCTGGGCCAGAGCACGGTCCAGCTCCCGGAAGAGCGCTGCCTGCTCCGTGACCACAGGCCCGAAGCCGTCGTCCCGGTAGCTGAAGTAGCCGACGTCGTGGTGCACGCCCCAATACTGTGCCTCATCGAACTGGTAATAGAGGAGGGGCTTCTTCATATAGGCAAAGTCGAACTGCACACTGGAAAAATCGCTGACCATGACAGCGGATTCCATCAGAAGGGTCTGCACGTCGGCCTCGCCCAGCGCCGCGATCTTCACCCGCGGGCTGGCAGTGTGGAAGCTGCTCAGGAAACGCTGCACCTCGAAATGAGGGTAGAAGACGGCCTCATAGCCGTGCTGTTCCAGCAGCGCTTCCAGCTCCGGGCTGGAAATGACGTCCTGCCAGTGCCGGAAGTAGTCGCTCTGCTCAAACTCGGCCTGGGTCTTCCGCTCCACGGCGTAGGTGCGCCAGGTGGGCATCAGCAGCAGCTGGCGCTTGGTCTCGTGGGGGCGCAGCAGGGCGTCAAACCGGCACAGGCCCAGCCGTTTGACGATACCGGCTGGATAATGATAGGCGGATTCTACAAAATCTCGCTCTTTTTGCAGGGAGCAGACGAAGAGGTCGGTGCGGATGTTGGGGTAGTGATACCACTTCATGTCGTCGATGATGACCCCATGCTGCAAAAAGGCGCGGGGCCCGTGGACTACATGGAGCTTGTCGAGCATGTAGTAGCTGTCGATCTCCGGGGTGTAGCCCAGCACATGGGTGCTGATCTTCATCTCCGACGCGGCGCAGAGCAGATAATGCTTCCAGCTGCGATAGGGCACGACCCGGCCAAGCGCCTGCACCCGTGCATAGTCCGGCAGGGCGGGGTCTGCCACATACCAGCTGTTCACTTCGGGGTGCTCCCGGTTCAGGTAGGCAAAGATGTGGTAGCCGTTGTCCCGCGCTTCGCGGCCCCGCTCGGAGACGAGCCAGACATGCCGGTAATCCTTGTTCCAGCACTTCAGGACGGCAGCGCAGCAGGCAGCGGCCTCGTATTTCAGGAGTTCCAGCAGCAGATGACAGGTGCGCCGGAGTTTTCGGAGCAGATCGTTCATAGATGTTGTTCCCTTTTATTGGTCCAGGATGGCTTCGTATTCTGCCAGCCGCCTGGACAGGGAGAAAAACGAAGCACGTTCCTTTACTTTCTGTTGATAATGCTGATAAGTTTCCGGTTCGGCGAGCATCCGATGAAGCCCGGTGTACAGAGCCTCGTCGGAATTTTCGGTCACAAGGCCGTATTCACTCTCGCCCAGGATCTCCTTCATGCCGGAACTGTCGGTGGTGAGGATGGGCACCCCCAGCACCACGGCTTCGCTGACCACGGTGCTGAATCCCTCGACGTAGGAGGGGCAGACGTAAAGGTCGGCTGCCGCGATGTAGGGGTAGGGATTGGTCCGGAAGCCCAGCAGCTGGACGGTGTCCTCCAGATGGTTCGCCCGGATGGCTTCATGCAGCGCAGCCTCCAGTTCGCCCTTGCCGAGGATCAGCAGGCGGAAGGCAAAGCCCTCGGCCTTGAGTCTGGCGCAGCAGTCGAGGAGCCGCCCGAACCCTTTGCGGGGGATCAGACTGCCCACGCTGACCATCAGGAACCGGTCGTGCGGGATGTCGGTGCAGGGCTCGTCCTTTTTCCGGCAGATGGCGGCCTCGTCAAGGATGTTGTATGTCACGCTCACCCGGTCGGCCAGACCGAACTTCTTTATAAAAGATTCCCGGACATTTTCCGAGACGCAGTAGATGTGGTCGAACTGCTCATAGCACCATTTCTGGTGGCCGAGGCTGCGGAAGAGCCGGTCCTGCCGGGTGTAGGTGTTCACGTCGATGTGGACCCAGGCGTATTTCTTCGCCTTCCGGTTGGTGGAGTAGGCCAGCATCTTGGTGGGGAAGGCTTCGAGAAAAGCGACTTCCACATCGTAGTCCCCTTTCAGAAACCACTGGTAGACCCATTTCGGGGGCAGCAGATACTGCACCACACCGCTGACCAGCTTTTGCAGGGGAGCAGACCGGATGCGGAACGCCGTCCGGTAATGGACGTGGGGTGCCAGGAGCCTGGCGCGGGTGTCATCGTGGAAGAGCGCCTGCAAGGTGATGTCGTATTTTTCAGGGTCCAGGTGGTTCACGGTCTCCACCAGAACCCGCTCGGCCCCGCCGCCGCAAAGGCTATAAATGAGGAACATGACTTTCCGTTTCATCTTGCTTCCTCCAGCACATCGCCATACAGGGCCAGCAGCTGGTCACAGTAGCGTTCCAGCGTCATCATGCGGTCTTTCTTCTGGATGCAGTGGGCCGACATCTCGGCCAGCAGGGGCTTGTCTGCATAGAGCGCCCGGATCTTTTCCGCGTAGGCGGCCGGGGTGAAGGTGTCGTTCAGGATGCCGGTGCGGCCCTCTTCCACCAGTTCCGGGATGCCGCCGATCCGGTTGCAGAGCACCGGGGTGCCGAGGGACTGGGATTCCAGCAGAGCCAGCGGGCAGTTTTCGTACCAGATGGACAGGTGCAGGGTGAACAACGCCCCGGCTACGAGGTCGTCGAGCGCTTTGCCGGTCTGGAAGCCGACGTACTTCACGTTGGGCAGGGTGCAGTTTTTGCACAGATCCTCCATGGGGCCGCTGCCCGCGATGACGAAGGGAATGTCCGGCAGCAGCTTGCAGGCTTCGAGGATGCGGTCGATGCCCTTTTCCTCCGAGAGGCGGCCGAAGTAGAGGACGTAATCTCCCTTTTCGGCAGGGGCAGCCGCAGCGACCCGGCTCAGAAAGTTGTGCAGCATCACCGTCTTGCCCCGGAAGCGGGGGACGGTGAGGAGCTTCTTCTCCAGAAATGCACTGGGGCAGATGAAGCGGTCGATCTTGTCATAGACATGGTTGCACTCGTAAACGGTGCCCTCCACGGCACCGATGAGGCTCTTGGGCAGCGAGCCGTGGATGCAGCGCTTTTTCACGCAGGGCCACTTGCTTTTTTTGCCCATGCAGGCTTCGCAGAGCTTTTTGGAGTTGAACTCCATCATCATGTGGTTGGGGCAGAGCATCTGCACATCGTGCACCGTCTGCACCATGGGTACCCCGCATTCCGCCCCGGCGCAGATGACCGAGGGCGTCAGCTGGAAATTGATGTTGTTGAAATGGATGAGGTCAGGCTGGAACTGCCCGATGACCTGCTTCAGCTTCCGTTTTGCCTCAGACGAGTAGAGGATGCGGAAGGGGTAGAGCAGCTTTTCCGGCCCGGCGTTGTGGAAGTCCATATTGGTGGTGGCAAGGTGCAGGGCATTGCCGACGGTGTTTTTTTCGTCGTACATGCCAAAATATTCGACCTCGTGGCCCCGGCGGGTCAGCTCCTCGCCGATCTTGAGGAAGTAAGTCTCTGCACCGCCGCGGGGGTAGAGAAATTTATTGACGAATAAGATCTTCACAGGGTCCAGCCTTTCATTGCGAAAAGTAGAATCGGAGGATTCCTATATAATAGGTACAAATAAACAACTTAATAATAGCATCATCCCTCTTTTCCTGCAATATGTATTCACAAAATCATCGCAATTTGGCGGGGAAGATGGCCCGAAAATGCAAAAAACCGTGGGCGGCGGAATGGCATCTTCCGCGCCTACGGTTCGTCAGGGGTGGATATTCGGTCAAAGATCGTAAAGTGCGTTCAAAAATTTATTGCAGTGTGCTCGGTGCGTCGCTCAGGTTGTGCACGATGCCATACCAGCGGCAGTTCGTCTGCGTGCTCAGGTCTTCGTCGCTGAACTTGGTCACGCCCGAACCGTTGATGTCTGCATTGAAGACCTTGTACATCGTCTTGCCTGCCGGGCTGGCCGGGAAGACATAGGCTGTCAGGCCGGTGGGCCAGGCTTCGGGGGCAATGTACCACTTGAGATTCGTGATGTAAATGAGATACTGGCCGGAGTCAAACTGGAACCCCTTCTGGTAGCAGTCAATGTAGCAGTCCGAGAAGCGGGTGGCGTTGCCCCGGATGCGTGCAAAGACGGTGTCCTGGAGCAGGGCCTTTTTGGCGTCGTTGTCGCTGTAGTTGAAATCGAAGCACCAGGCATGGATGTTGTGGAAGACGCTGCTGCCGTTGCACGAGAGCGCCGTCTTCACGTTCAGGATGATGGTGTCGCTGTACATGGAGTCGCCGGTGTCGTAAATGCCCACGGCGTTCGGGTAGTCCAGCGAAGATTCGATCAGGCAGTTGCGCACCATCAGCTCATACGAGAGGTTGACTTCCGTCTGGCCGTCTTCTTTCCCCATGGACGCATCTTCGAATTTTCCGCAGATGCCGTACCGCTGGAAGTTCTGGATGGAGATGTGGTCGATCAGGGTGCATTTCTGCCGCGCCAAGGCGATGCAGTCGTCTGCCTTGAAGTTCGCGTTGACCTTGCCGTTGCCCCGGATGAACATGTCCTGCTGGGGCGTTTCAGGCGGGGTCATCTTGCCGCGGATCTCAATGAAGCGGTCTACCTTGGTGCTGGCCGTGCATTTCAGCTCGGCGTTGTCCAGTTCCATGTAGCACTGGTCGAACACCAGCTTGCCGGAAAACACATACACGCCCTTCGGGAAATACAGCGTCTCAGCCGGGTGTGCGGCAATGAGCGCATGGAACGCGGTCAGGTTGTCGGTGGTGCCGTCGGCCTTGAAGCCGTAGTCCAGCACGTTCAGCATCCCGCTGCTTCCGCCTGCGCTCAGGGCCGTGCCATTCAGGTCATATACCATGTCACTTCGCCTCCATAAAGGTCTTGATCTGCTCGTCGGTCAGCAGCTTGTTGTACACCGCAAACTTGTTCAGGTTGCCTTCCCAGAAGCGTCCAATGGTCCCATTGTCATCCCGGTAGGCACCCAGCAGCAGCGTTGCGTCGATGTTCTTGCTGTAGTTCGGAATGTCCGTCCAGCTGCCTTCTTCGGTCTCGTTTTTCATTTCCAGTTTCAGTTTGTACTGATTGCCCTTGATCTGCAAACACATCCGAAGATAAGCCGAAGTGCTTCCGCCAAACCAGCCAAGCAGTTTATCCACACCATACAGGTTGAAATGCACGCCGCCGTTCTGCCAGGCCATGATACTTATGAAGCCATCCGCTTCCTTCGCGCCGCAGTGGAACATGACCGGGCTGGTCGAAAGGTTCTTTAACCGGCTGAAATCGGTCGATTCGAGCAGGACCGTCCAGGTCGGCTGGGCGGAAATGTCCTCAAACAGCTTGACCCCGGTGTCGATGTACTTTCCCTCGGCGATCTTGAAGTCAGTGGGGGTGGTCAGCTCGTAGACAGCGGTCTCACCGGGCACCGTCACGGGGGTGCTGGGGGTGTCCGGCTGGCTGGGCGTGGGCGGGACATCGGGCAGGCTGCTGCCGCTCCAGAGCGCAGCCAGTGCGTTGTAGTGGGGCAGCATCTCGCCGTTGTCGTAGACGGCGTGGCGGAACAGTGCAAGGATGAGCCCGCGCTCCTCGTCGGACAGGCCGGATGCGGCGTTGCGAAGCTCTCGCTTGACCTGCTGCAAAAACTGCTGCCAGGCCGGGGTGCCTGGTTCGGGCAGGGTTGGGTCCGTGGTGCCGGAGTTGCGCAGCACCCTGTAGGGGACGCTGGCGCTGGTCACGGTGCGGGTGCCGTCGGAGCCTTCAAAAGTGACGGTCCCGCTGCCGCCCTGCGCGGTGACGAGGGCGGGCACTTCGACGGCTCCGTCGGCCACAAGGGTGGTCAGCGGCCCGGCCGGACCGGGCAGATGCCAGAACGCTGCAACGGTAGTCCCGTCCCACTCGCCGGAGCAGACGACCCGCAGCCGATAGACGCCGGTGTTGTGCGCGTAGCCAAGCAGCAGCCCGCCGGAATAGCCCGAAAGGACGGCGCGGCCGTTGGAGCAGAGCGTAATTTGTTGTTCGATCATAGAAAACCTCCCATCTGTAAAAAAGATCGAGTGCAAGCAGGAACAGGAAAAAGCAGAACGCTGCCCTGTGCAGGGAAAACGGCGCTAAGGGGAACGATCCATTCAATTTGCCTCCTTTTGGTTGTGAAATGGCTGTGTTTGTGTGTAAAAACAGTATAAATCAACAACGACAAGTTGTCAATACGAAATTTGAAGATTTCGCAGCGTGGGTTCAGATGCGTTGCAATCGCGCGGCCGGTGCGTTATAATACAACCACACAGACACGACCAGGAAGCCCAGGGGATGTGGTGTAAGAAAGGAACGTGGATATGAACTATATCATGGCGCTGGATGCTGGGACGACCTCGAACCGCTGCATCCTGTTCAACAAGGCGGGCGAGATGTGCAGCGTGGCTCAGAAAGAGTTCACTCAGTATTTCCCGAAGCCGGGCTGGGTGGAGCATGACGCAAACGAGATCTGGACCACGCAGCTGGGCGTGGCGCTCTCGGCCATGAACCAGATCGGGGCCAGCGCGTCGGACATCGCGGCCATCGGCATCACGAACCAGCGCGAGACCACCATCGTCTGGGACCGTGAGACCGGGGAGCCGGTCTATCATGCCATCGTCTGGCAGTGCCGCCGCACCAGCGCCTACTGCGACGAGCTCAAGGCGCGGGGCCTGACCGAGACCTTCCGGGCAAAGACGGGTCTGGTCATTGACGCATACTTCTCCGCTACCAAACTGAAATGGATCCTGGACAACGTGCCCGGCGCGCGGGAAAAGGCCGAGGCCGGGCGGCTGCTGTTCGGCACGGTGGAGACCTGGCTCATCTGGAAGCTGACCTGCGGCCGGGTCCATGTGACCGACTACACCAACGCCAGCCGCACGATGCTGTTCAACATCCACACGCTGGAGTGGGATGAGGATATCCTGCGAGAGCTGAACATCCCGCGCTGTATGCTGCCCACGCCCATGCCGTCCAGCTGCTTCTATGCGGAGGCCGACCCGATGCACTTTGGTTCGGGCATCAAAATTGCAGGTGCAGCGGGCGACCAGCAGGCCGCGCTCTTCGGGCAGACCTGCTTTTCGGCGGGTGAGGCGAAGAACACCTTCGGCACCGGCGGCTTTCTGCTGATGAACACCGGCAAAACGCCGGTCGTCTCGAAAAACGGCCTTGTCACGACCATTGCGTGCAGCAGCGGAAAAAGCGTGAATTATGCGCTGGAAGGTTCCATCTTCGTGGCCGGTGCGGCCATCCAGTGGCTGCGGGACGAGCTGCGACTGCTGGAAGAAGCCCGCGACTCCGAGTATATGGCCCGGAAGGTGAAGGACACCAACGGCTGTTATGTGGTGCCCGCCTTCACCGGCCTCGGTGCGCCCCACTGGGATCAGTACGCCCGCGGAACCATCGTTGGCCTGACCCGCGGCTGCAACAAAAATCACATCATCCGCGCCACGCTGGACAGCCTGTGCTATCAGGTGAACGATGTCCTCCACGCCATGGAGGCCGACTCCGGCATCGCCATGAAGGCCCTGAAGGTGGACGGCGGTGCCTGCGCCAACAACTACCTGATGCAGACCATGGCCGACATCAGCAGCCTGCCGGTGGAGCGCCCCTGCTGCGTGGAAACGACCGCCCTTGGCGCAGCCTACCTTGCGGGCCTTGCCGTGGGCTACTGGCAGTCCACCGATGAGGTGGTCCGGAACTGGTCGATAGACCGCACCTTCCTGCCGGATATCTCGGCCGAGGAGCGCACCAGGCGCATCAAGGGCTGGAATAAGGCTGTGCGCTGCGCCTATCATTGGGCGCTGGATGAGGAGTGAAGCGGGACAATACGGTGGCTGAGAGGAAGCACTTCGCAATGAAATACGAAAAAAGCTGCGGTGCAGTGATCTATACCGTGCAGAATGGAACGAGGCTTTACCTTGTGGAGCAGATGCAGAAAGGGCATGTGTCCCTTTGCAAAGGCCATGTTGAACAAGATGAATCGGAACATGAAACAGCGATACGGGAGATACGGGAAGAGACCAACCTCGAAGTGGAGTTTGTGGAAGGGTTTCGGAAAACCATCGCGTATTCTCCCAGGACGGACTGCATGAAAACCGTGGTGCTCTTTCTGGCACATGCAGAGCATACGGATGCGAGAGCGCAGGAGGAAGAGGTCAGAGCAATTCAATGGCTGCCGTTTGAAAACGCCGTGGAAGCATTGACCTTTGATTCGACCCGTGAAATACTGCGGCAGGCAGATGCGTTTTTGGATGGGGGACAACGAACGAGGAGATAGTAATCTATGAAGGAATCTATTGTTCCTGCGGCTGGGCAGTTTGATGAAGTAATCCAAATCATTCAAACTTCGCATGACCGCGCATTATTCAAAACGCGAATTGGAACGTCAAATGGACAGTGCATACTATGAGCGATCCATGTCTGCCGGATAAAGAAGCTTTGCAGGCAAAGCTTCGTGAAGTGACAGATATTGCGTTAGAACAGGCTGATGAGTAAACGGTTTACCTGACACTGGGTGAAACGAGAAGTGTGATTGAATTGACGGAGGAGCGAATGGGCGATTTTACGGTAGAAGAAATGCTTGCGATGCAGCAGGCCCTACAGGAAAAATACAAAGACAAGTGGGAGCTGATCGGCCCGGAAGCGGGTAAACATAAACTATTATGGATGCTCGGTGAAGTCGGAGAGGTCATCGACATCATCAAGAAAAACGGGGACAAAACTGCTGTTGAGGATGCAGCGATACGGCAGCATCTTGTGGAAGAAATGGCGGATGTGCTCATGTATTACAACGATGTCCTTTTGTGTTATGGAATCAGCGAGCAGGAGCTGAAAGAGGCATATACCGCCAAGTTTGAAAAGAATATGACGCGCTGGTAAGAAAGCGCAAAAAGAACCCCCGGCTGGAGATGTTGGAGTCTCTGGCCGGGGGTTTGTCTATCCAAAAATAATTATCCCATCACGACCGTGACTTCCACGGTCTCGCCGGGGGCGGCGATGGGGAGCACATTGCCGGGGATGGAAGCACCGTTGACGGTGACGCGCTTCACGCCCTTCTGCACGGCGTCGGGGTTCTCGACCCGGATGTGGTACACGGCCCCGCGGTAGCGGCGGGTGACGGTGAAGCCGGGCAGTGTGTGGGGAATACAGGGGTCGATCTTCAGGCCGTCCAGTGTGGGCTGCACACCGAGGATGTACTGGCTGACGTTGAAGAAGGTCCAGGCGGCGGTGCCGGTCAGCCAGCTGTTCTTTGCCTCGCCGAAGGTCGGGGCGTCGATGCCGGCGACCATCTGGCTGTAGACATACGGCTCGGTGCGGTGGATCTCCGAGATGTCCTCGATGTAGGCGGGGCAGGTCTTCTTGTAGACCTCAAAGGCGCGGTCGCCGTGGCCAAGCACAGTCTCGGCGCAGCTGATCCACGGATTGTTGTGGCAGAAGATGCCGGCGTTCTCCTTGTATCCCGGAGGGTAGCTGGAGATCTCGCCGAGGTTGAGGCGGTAGGCGGTGTAGGCGGGCTGGAGCAGAACGACGCCGTACCGGGTGTCGAGCCGCTCTTCCACGCTCCTCAGCGCCTGCTCGGCCTGACCGGTCGTTTTGCCGATGCCCGCCATGACGCACATGCCCTGCGGCTCAATGAAGATCTGGCCCTCGTCGCATTCCTTGCTGCCGATGGGCTGGCCGAAGGCATCGTAGGCGCGGCGGAACCAGGCACCGTCCCAGCCGGCGGTCAGAGCGGCCTGCTCGACTTCTGCGATGGCGGCGCGGGCCTCGGCGGCCTCCTCCGGGAGGCTGCGGTGGTCGCACAGGTCGGCGTACTCGCTGCCGTACTTGACGAACATGCCCGCGATGAAAACGCTTTCGGCCACCGGGCCTTCGCTGGGGCCGGTGATCTGGAAGCTCTCGCCGGGGTGCTCGGAGAAGCAGTTCAGGTTCAGGCAGTCGTTCCAGTCGGCGCGGCCGATGAGGGGCAGGCCGTGGGGGCCGAGGTGGGTGCGGGTGAAGCGGAAGCTGCGGCGCAGATGCTCCATGAGGGGCTGTGCCTTGCTCACATCGTTGTCAAAGGCGACGGACTCGTCCAGAATGGACCAGTCGCCAGTCTCGCGGAGATAGGCGGCGGTGCCTGCGATGAGCCAGAGCGGGTCATCGTTGAAGCCGGTTCCAACATCGCGGTTGCCCTTTTTGGTCAGGGGCTGATACTGGTGGTAGGCGCTGCCATCCTCAAACTGGGTGGCGGCGATGTCCAGAATGCGGCCGCGGGCGCGTTCCGGGATCATGTGGACGAAGCCCAGCAGATCCTGGCAGCTGTCGCGGAAGCCCATCCCGCGGCCGATGCCGCTTTCGTAGTAGCTGGCCGAGCGGCTCATGTTGAAGGTGACCATGCACTGGTACTGGTGCCACAGGTTGACCATCCGGTCCAGCTTCTCGTCGCCGGAGTGCAATTGTAGGGTAGAGAGCAGCTTGTCCCAGTGGTCGGCCAGCGCTCTGCGGGCCTCGTCCACCTGGGCGTCGGTGGCGTAGCGGGCCATCATGGCCTCGGCGCGGGTCTTATTGATGACGCCGGGGGCGGTGAACTTTTCGTCTACGGGATTCTCAATGTAGCCCAGACCGAAGAGGATGGTCCGGGTCTCCCCGGCTTCCAGGGTCAGGTGGAAGTGGTGGGCACCGACCGGGGCCCAGCCGTGGGCGATGCTGTTGGAGCAGCGGCCCGCCTTGACGGCTTCCGGCTCGGCGGGGCCGCCGTATACGCCGCAGAAGGCGTCGCGGGCGGTGTCGAAGCTGGTGACCGGGGTGTTGGCCCAGAACACTGCGTAGTGGTCGCGGCGCTCACGGTACTCGGTCTTATGGTAGATGGCGCTGCCTACGACCTCCACTTCGCCGGTGGAGAAGTTGCGCTGGAAGTTGGAGCTGTCGTCCATGGCGTCCCACAGGCAGAACTCCACGTAGCTGAACACATCCAGCGTGCGGGGGGCATCGGTCTTGTTTTCCAGCGTCAGGCGGTCGATCTCGCAGGCGTCGCCGCGCGGGACAAACAGCTCCTGCTGGGCGCGGATGCCGTTCTTCTCGCCGGTCAGGATGGTGTAGCCCAGACCGTGGCGGCAGCTGTAAGCGTCCAGCTCGGTCTTGGTGGGCTGCCAGCCGGGGTTCCAGATCGTGCCGCCGTCGTTGATGTAGATGCGGTGGCCGTCCATATCCAGCGGAGAGTTGTTGTAGCGGTAACGGGTGATGCGGCGCAGCCGCGCATCCCGGTAAAAGCTGTAGCCGCCGCCGGTGTTGGACACCAGACTGAAGAAGTCCTCGCTGCCCAGATAGTTGATCCAGGGCAGAGGCGTGCGGGGTGTGTCGATCACGTATTCCCGATGCACATCATCAAAATGTCCGAATTTCATACGATCAGTTCCTCCTTTGCAAAAACAGGAAACGCGTTGCAACCATCAGAAAAGCGAAAACGATTAAGAATGCGCTGCAAGAAAAGAGAGAACGATTACGTTGCTTTAAGGATAACCGATTCCACAGCGAAATTCAAGTGGTTTTATGAAATATACAACGTACCGGACAGGAAGCGGATTTCGACGGAATTGTAAGGATTTTGTAATGATTTTGAAGAGAGAACGAACTTTTTTCATGTGAAGCAGGCGGGGCGGGGGAAGCGCTGCGCCTTCTGGAACCGGCACACAGGCTCCAAACTGGGAAAGGAAATCCCCATTCTAAAGTAATAATAAGATCCTGCCAGAATGTCCCCGCTGATACGAAAGCAGGAAGCGAAAAAATATTCGAAAATGAGCGAAAGAGAGCGAAAATGGAGCAAACTGCATAATTTGATTCGCCGAAAATCGAACAAACCGCCAAAATCATGGCAATCGACACAAAAGATTTTCTCTTGCGCTTGATTTTTGATGCGAAATGCGTTATATTGAAGTTGCGAAAACGATTTAGGATTCGTTCAGAACCAATCGGTTCCTGAGAGGAGGACGACGAAATGTCATCCCTGAAAGATCTGGCGCAGGAATGCGGGGTCTCGGTGGCCACGGTGAGCAAGGCGCTCAACGGCCAGTCGGATATCTCCGAAGCCACCCGCACCCGTGTTCGGGAGGCGGCTCGCCGGATGGGCTATGTTCCCAATATGGCAGCCCGCTCCATGAAGACCAACCGTACTTATAACATCGGCGTCCTGTTCGTGGACGAACGGCAGAGCGGCCTGGCACACGAATACTTCTCCGCTGTGCTGGACAGCTTCAAAGTCCGGGTCGAGCAGCTGGGCTACGATATCACCTTTATCAACCGGAACCTCGGCGGCAAGACGATGACCTATCTGGAGCACTGCCACTACCGCGGGGTGGACGGAGCCGTGATTGCCTGTGTGGATTTCACAGACCCGCAGGTGATCGAGCTGGTGAACAGCGATGTGCCGGTCGTCACGATCGACCATGTGTTCAACAACCGGATGGCAGTCCTTTCGGATAACGTGGCCGGCCTTTCGGCGCTGGTCCGCACGGCATACAGCCAGGGCCACCGCCGCATCGCCTTCATCCATGGCGAGCGGACCGCCGTTACCGAGAACCGTCTGGCGGGCTTCTACAAGAGCTGCGATGAGCTGGGGCTGGAAGTTCCGGATGTGTATGTGCGGGAGGGCATCTACCACGACGCCGCCCGCTGCGCACAGGAAACGAAAGCACTGCTGGCACTTCCGCAGCGGCCCACCTGCATCCTCTTCCCCGATGACTTCTCTGCCATGGGCGGCTACAATGCCATCGCGGAGGCGGGGCTGAGCATCCCGGAGGACATCTCCGTGATGGGCTACGACGGCATCTACCTCTCCCGCGTCATGAAGCCGCAGCTGGCGACCTACCAGCAGAACACCATGATGCTGGGGCGCACCGCCGCAGACAAGCTGGTGCAGATGATCGAGCACCCGCGTGTGACACTGGCCGAGCAGCTGCTCGTGACCGGCAAGCTGCTGGAAGGCGACTCCGTCGGCCGACCGGCCCAAACGTAGTTCCTCGGCTCCGGGCGGACCGGAGCTTTGATAAAACAAATCGGATTTCGTTTGCATGAGAACCATTGAAGGAGGTTTTCTACTATGAGAAAGATTTCGCGTCGTAATTTCCTGGTCGCTTCTGGTGCAGTCGCCATCACCGCAGCGCTTTCTGCATGCGGCGGCAGTTCTTCCACTGCCAGCTCGACCGCAGCCTCCTCTGCAGCCGCTTCTTCTGCCGCAGCCGGGCCTGCCGCACAGGGCAAGGTTCTGAACATCTGGTGCTGGAACGACGAATTCCAGAGCCGCTTCAACGATTATTACCCCGAAGTTTCCGCGATCGCATCGGATAAGTCCACCACCACCCTGAAGGATGGCACGACCGTGAAGTGGACCATCAATGCCAACGAGAACAACAACTATCAGAACAAGCTGGACGAGGCCCTGCTGAGCCAGGACTCCGCAGCCGATGATGATAAGATCGATATCTTCCTGATCGAGGCCGACTACGCGCTGAAGTATGTCGATTCCGATTACGTTCTGGATGTCAAGAAGGACATCGGCCTGACCGACGCCGACCTGGCCGGTCAGTATCAGTACACCAAGGACATCGTCACCGTCGATGGCAGCCAGCGCGGCACCACCTGGCAGGCAACGCCGGGCCTGTTCGCATACCGCCGCAGCATCGCAAAGGATGTTCTGGGCACCGATGATCCCACCGAAGTCCAGACCTGCCTGTCCGATTGGGACAAGTTCAACGACGTCGCCGCACAGGCATCCGCCAAGGGCTACAAGATGCTGTCCGGCTTCGATGACGCATACCGCACCTTCTCCAACAACGTGGCAGCGCCCTGGGTCACCGGCACCACCGTCACCGTTGATGAGAACATCATGAAGTGGGTCGATCAGACCAAGGAGTACACAGACAAGGGCTACAACAACAAGTCCAGCCTGTGGGACAGCCAGTGGGCATCCGACCAGGGCCCCAACGGCAAGGTCTTCGGCTTCTTCTACTCCACCTGGGGCATCAACTTCACCCTGCTGGGCAACTCTCTGGAGACGCCTACTTCTGAGGGCGGCAAGGAAGAGGTCGGCAACGGCATCTACGGCGACTACGCAGTCTGCGAAGGCCCTCAGCCGTATTACTGGGGCGGCACCTGGATCTGCGGCGCAGCCGGCAGCGACAACCTCGACACCATCAAGGATGTTATGCAGAAGCTGACCTGCGATGAAGCCATCATGAAGCAGATCACCCTGGATACCCAGGACTACACCAACAACGAAAAGGCCATGGAAGAGATCGCCAGCAGCGATTACAAGTCCGACTTCCTGGGCGGCCAGAACCACATCGCGCTGTTCGCAGAGGCAGCCAAGAAGATCGACATGTCCAACGCCGGCCCGTATGACCAGGGCCTGAACGAGAGCTTCCAGACCGCCTTCAAGGATTACTTCACCGGCAACGTGGATGAAGATACCGCAAAGGCAAACTTCGAGACCGCCATCAAGGAGAAGTATCCGGAGCTGACCGACGTTGTCTGGCCCGCATAAGGCAGACGCACTCGCACACAACTGAGATCAGGGGGGCGGGCCGGGCGCAGTGCCCCGCCCGCTCCCTTTTTTCCTGAAACACCCGTCAGGAGGCAGTCACATGGGAGAGAAAACAAAAAAGAAAGGGTCGATCAGCTACGCGAAATGGGGCTACATCTTCATCGCACCGTTCTTTCTCATTTTCGCGGTATTCCAGCTGATCCCCCTGGCATCCACCATCTATTACAGCTTCTTTGAATATTACCGCAGCGGTCTGAAGATCATCGGGCCCAACTTCGTGGGCTTGAAAAACTACGTGACCCTGTTTGCAACAGACCTGCCCAAATATTTCAGCAACACTCTGCTGCTCTGGATCATCGGCTTCATCCCGCAGATCGCCATCTCCCTGCTGCTGGCGGCCTGGTTCACCGACCTGCGCCTCAAGCTGAAGGGCCAGACCTTCTTCAAGACGGTCATCTACATGCCCAACCTGATCATGGCATCGGCGTTCGCCATGCTGTTCTTCGCCCTCTTCTCGGACAACGGCCCCGTCAATGCGGCGCTGATGGGTATGGGCATCCTCAAACAGCCGTTCAGCTTCCTGAACACGGTCTGGGGCAACCGCGGTCTGATCGGCCTGATGAACTTCCTGATGTGGTTCGGCAACACCACCATCATGCTGATGGCCGCCATCATGGGCGTGGACCCCACTCTGTATGAGGCCGCCGAGCTGGATGGCTGCACCCCGAACCAGATGTTCTGGAAGATCACCATCCCGCTCATCCGCCCCATCCTCGTTTACGTCATGATCACCTCGATGATCGGCGGCTTGCAGATGTTCGATGTGCCGCAGATCCTGACCAACGGCAAGGGCGGCCCGGACCGCACCTCCACCACCATGATCATGTACCTGAACAACCACCTGTTCAGCAAGAACTACGGCATGGCAGGCGCGGTGTCTGTGGTGCTGTTCCTCGTCTGCGCAGTGCTCTGCGTCGTCGTTTACGTGAGCCTGACCAGGGAAGACGATGGCCGCAGCAAGGCAGAGCGCAAGGCTCTGAAAGGAGGTAAGAAGTAATGGCTCACACTGCATTGACAAAGTCGGAAAAAGCCACACTGGCGGCCCGCCGCACCGGGTGCTACATCGCGCTGGTGCTCATCAGCTTTCTGTGCCTGTTCTTCTTCTATGTGCTGGTCATCAACTCCACCCGCACCCACTTTGAGATCCAGAAAGGCTTTTCGCTGCTCCCCGGCAAATCCCTGATGACCAACCTGACAAACGTGCTGAACGACGCGAATATCCCGGTGCTGACCGGTGTGCGGAACAGCCTGATCGTCTCGGCCTGCTCGGCTGCGCTCAGCGTCTACTTCTCGGCCCTGACGGCCTACGGCATTTATGCCTACAACTTCCGGTTCAAGAAGGCGGCGTTCGCCATCATCCTGCTCATCATGACCATGCCGACGCAGGTGTCGGCCCTGGGCTTTTTGCAGCTCATCACTAAGATGGGCCTGAAGAACTCGTTCCTCCCGCTCATCATCCCCAGCATCGCAGCGCCTGCCGTCTTCTTCTTCATGAAGCAGTACCTTGACGCCAGCCTGCCGATGGAGATCGTGGAAGCGGCCCGCATCGACGGAGCCGGAGAGTTCTATACCTTCAATAAGATCGTGCTTCCCATCATGAAGCCCGCGCTGGCTGTGCAGGCCATCTTCGCCTTCGTGTCCAGCTGGAACAACTACTTCATCCCCGCTCTGGTCCTGGATACCGCCGATAAGAAGACCCTGCCCATCCTGATCGCGCAGCTGCGCAGTGCAGACTTCCTGAAGTTCGATATGGGCAAGGTGTATATGATGGTCGCCATCGCCATCCTGCCCGTGATCATCGTCTACCTGCTGCTCTCGAAGTTCATCGTCCGCGGCGTGGCACTGGGCGGCGTAAAAGGCTAAAATTTCGACCGTTCCTGATTCTCCTTCCATATCATAACAGCAGACAGCCCGGAGACGACCTGCTCCGGGCTGTCTGCTGTTTTTTCCGATTTACAAAACTGAACTGAACCAGTATAATAAAGTACGAAGTATAAAACACAGGAGGAGACCCAGTTGATTCATTTGATTGAAACGGTCTACCGTTTTCTCTGGGGCGATTTGTTTGTGCTGCCCATTGCGGGCGGCGTGGGAATCTCGCTGATGGTGGTGCTGCTGCTCACGGCGGGGGTGTTCTTCACCCTGCGGACGCGTTTGCTGCCGGTGCGGCTGTTCCGGGATATGATCTCGGCCGTCTGCGAGAAAAACCAGAGCAGGGACAGCCTTTCGTCGTTCCAGACCCTCATCGTTTCCACGGCCACCCGCGTGGGCATGGGAAATCTGGTGGGCGTTGTGGCGGCGGTGTCTGCCGGTGGCGCGGGCGCAGTGTTCTGGATGTGGGTCACGGCCTTGCTGGGCGCGTCCACCGCGTTTGTGGAATCCACCCTGGCCCAGAAGTACCGACAGCCCGATCCGCTCTACGGCGGCCAGCGCGGCGGCCCGGCCTATTATATCCACATGTGGGCGGAGCGGAAGCGGAAGAAACCGCTGCGGCGCTCGGTGGTCGCGGTGCTGTTCGCGCTGTCGGGCTTCATCTGCTGGTGCGGCATCAGCCAGGTCATCAGCAACTCGGTGAGCTCGGCATTCAAGAATGCGTTCCACATCCCGCCCATTGCAACGACGGTGGCACTGGTGGTGCTGGCGGCAGTCATCGTGCTGCGCAAGAACGCCACCGTGAAAAGCCTGGACGTCATCGTGCCGGTGATGGCGGTCTGCTATTTTGTGATGACGCTTTATGTCATCGCGACCAATATCACCCACCTCCCGGCGGTGCTGGGTAGCATCTTTTCGGAAGCCTTCGGTCTGCGGCAGGTGGCGGCGGGCGGCTTTGGTGCCGTTCTGATGAACGGCATCAAGCGCGGCCTGTTCTCCAACGAGGCGGGTAGCGGCTCGGCACCCTGTGCGGCCGCAGCCGCCGAATGCGATGACCCGGTCAAGATGGGGCTGGTCCAGGCGCTGGGCGTCCTCATTGATACGATCGTCATTTGCAGCTGCACGGCCTTTGTCATGCTGCTGGCCCCGGAATCCGTCACGGCGGGCCTGACCGGCATGGACCTCTTGCAGGCGGCGGTGCAGTACCATCTGGGCAGCTTCGGCGTCATCTTTATCGCTGTGACGCTGGCGCTGTTCAGCTTTTCCACCTTCATCGGTATCCTGTTCTACGCCCGCTCCAATGTGGCGTATCTCTTCGGGGACCGCTGGCTCTGGCAGACCCTTTATAAGGTATTGGCGCTGGGGATGCTGCTGGTGGGCGGTGTGCAGGCCTACACGGTGGTGTGGGACCTTGGCGATGTGGGCATCGGCCTGATGACCATCTTCAACCTCATCGCGCTCTATCCGCTTTCCGGCGAGGCCATTGAGGCCCTCCGGGACTATGAGCACCGGAAGCATCTGGAACACTGAGCAGGGGAGACGCCCCGCTCCATGAATCGTTCGCAAAACGGCGCAGCCGAAGCGGAAGATTTCCGCCAAGCTGCGCCATTTTTTTGCACTCGAAAAAAGAAGCTGAAAAAATGCGAAAAAACGGTTGACAAATCCGCTTTTGTCTGATAAAATAAATGAGTCGTCCGGCAAGGACGTGAACAGAATCTGGGCGTGTTCCCGAGTGGCCAATGGGGACAGACTGTAAATCTGCTGCTTTTCAGCTTCGGTGGTTCGAATCCACCCGCGCCCACCAAACAAGAAAAATCCGAACCTATTTCCGATTGGAGAAGGGTTCGGATTTTTCGTTTTCTTCGGGTTTGAAAATGAAGGCTCCCGTGGACGATGCAAAACTCCGATACCTTGTCATAGAATGTAAGCCACTAACAAGATTTGGAGGGTATGATTATAAAGTACGATGCAAGAGCTTGCCATTTCAACATGGATACCGGGTGCGTGGAACTGCTACTCCGGGATGGGAGAAAAATTTCCATTGACTGCACCGGGGTCGAGGATGCGCTGGACGTGACTATGGCACAGAGAGCGGAGTTGGACTACCTTATCTACAATGACCCTCTGGACTATGCCGATTTGATTTTGAATGGTGACCCGGAGGAATATTTGAAGAATGTGGCCGGGAGCCATGGGTTAGAAGATTAAAGGCATCTAACATGGCTTGAAAATTCTAGTTGGTATTAGATGAAAATAACAGGTCGGTTGATTCCGGCCTGTTATTTTCAAGTATAATCGCCAAACAATTTTAATTGTTATTCACAATCATTTTATCTTGCTCAATTGGAAAAGCCGGAGGAGTTATCGCTGGCGAACCACCAAAATTGGAGAAAATTTGAGCTGCCAACAAGGACATTCTGGTGGAAAAATCTTGGTTGCTTTGAAGGTAAAACGCCAAATCTTCAACAATAGCCTTTTTAATTTCTTCGCCTGTATACTTGTCCAATGATCCCTCCACTTTTAAAAAGTGTTCAACAAAATATGTAATTGTCAGGGAAAAGTTGCATTCGGGTTCAAACTCAAATTCACGAGTGCATTCGATGCGAAGCCTATCCGGAAGAACAGTCCACTTGACGGAGTCTTTAAATATCAATTCTGGAGCTTTAGCATCTGGAGCAGGTTCTTTCAAATCATGTAAGTCAATATTGGCTAAACCTGCACGAATAGAATCTGTGAAAAGTTCGCGCATTATAGTTGTCTCCTTCTTTAATTAAGATTATTTCAACCATCTATCAATTACCGGCTTGGAACAACCATGCTACAATTCGCATTGCGTGACGTGCTTATAAAGTAACTATATGTGTCCGTAGTAAGGGTGATGTTTGTAGACATATTCTTTATGGATTCCTCGAAACTTGCCACGTGCTTATCAAAGCATTCAAGCATCTCGTTTCCCGGATTGAGATATTCCGTTAATGCGCGCTCAACAACACGATTTAAAGCCACACCATCTTTTTGAGCTCGCAGTGAGGCTTGCTTATGAAGTTCCGGCGATACCCGGACATTAAAGGCTCCACTATATTCTTTTTCTGGACATTTTCCAATTTCAGTACAAAAATCCAGATATCCGTCTATGCTTGTATGAAATGCTTCTTCAAGCTCATCAACATCTTTGGCATGAAAATTTAGCGAGTCTGAAATTCCAAAAACCTTTCCGACTAAGAGTTTATCATCTGGGTCATATTCCACTTTGGCATGGTACCCTTTATATTCCATTAAATCTGCCATTGCCAAGTCCTCCTTTTAATATATAAAAGCAGATTACTCTGCTTCGCCAACCTCCTGTAAAAATTCCTTTACCATTTTTACTTGATATAAGTATAACTCATTTCCAGGATGAGGACCGTCGAACTGCAAAATCCTTCCTGTTGGTTCATGAAAATATTTTAAACCAGATCCTCTTCCTCCAGAAGACTTTTTGCAATTGCACTTCGACATCAAAGTATCCAACTCTTGCTTTGTGAAGTTTTTAGGAAGAGGCTTTCTGAACAGTTTTTCTAGTAAGGAGTCTTTGCTTGCCATTCAAACGCCACACTTTCGTAACTGGATTGTAGTTACAGTATATTGCCTGTGGCGAAAATTGTCAAGATTCTATTTTAAGGTTCTCCAAAGTTCGAACCGACCTCAAATTACAATAGATACAAGAAGATTAAGGACAAAAAATAAGAGGTGTGCCCAACTGGACACACCTCGGTGAGATACATCTATATAAGGCAGGGCGTTCCCTTTACTGGGAGCGTCCTGCTGTTTTTATGCTGCAACAGGCAAGGCTTGTAGAGATTCCTGCTCTTTCAGCCATTCCTCATATTCACGCTGGCCTTCCTCGCTGTTGAAAAACTCAACCATGGAGGGATAAAAGCAACGCGCAAGGGTCTTGATTGCTTCATCCGGGTAGCCGGATTTGTTCGACTTCTTCTTTTTGTTCAAATGGTATCCTCCGAAAATCAAAGTTCTATATCCTGCCCACGCTTGCGGTTTTTCTGCGGCACATTCATGGTGCGCTCCTGCTTGGGGGCAAGAATTTTTTCCAGAAAGCCGCGCACCAGTTCAGGCGCACGGTGGAGCGCGTCCAGATAGGGCTTCACTTCATACCAGAGTTCATGATACTTTTGACCCCAATGAGCAGCTTCCTTCTTGGCGGTGGAAAGTTCTTCTTTCAAGCGGCGGTTCTCCACATCCATCATATAGCCGTGGTCGGCCTGTTTTTTCAGCTTGGAGAATTCTTCTTCGGTCAGCGAGTAGTTACCGAGAAAGGTGCGCTTGCCGGTATAATCCAGATCGCGCGCATGAATGAGGGCTTCTTTCGTGAGAGTGGTCTTTTTCTGCACAGCGGCAAGCTCCTTCTCTTTTTTGGAGAGAGTCTGACAGGTTTTGGCAAGCGCCTGTGCTTGTTCATCGGCTTGTGCGGTCAGGCTGTCCAGACGCTCCTGCTCCTGCTGGACTTTGAACTGGGTGACGGTCAGGTGTTCTTCGGTACTGCCGAGCTCGCCGCGCTCTACATCCGTGTACCCGGCAGCACGCATATAGTTGAAGAAATCGTCTTGCAGGATGCTGTACGACTTCTTCAGGACTGGTTTGCCGTTCTTTTGCAGGACGGGCTCTCCAGCATCGTCCAGCAGAGGTTTGGATGCCCACTTCTTGCTTCGACTGACCTGCATGACGGTCTCCTTGACTGTGCCGACCAGTGCCTTATCCTTGCAGCGTTTCGACCACAGAATCTGCTTTTCCACCACAGGTACATAGACCACATGGAGGTGGTAGTGGTAGACCTCCCTGCCTAGTGCTTCGGTCATGGCACGGTTGATTTCATCAGCGTGCATGACTGCCGAGAGGATATACTGCTCACCGCCCACGATTTGAACGGCTGCTTTGTAGGCATCCGCATAGAACTGCTTGGCGAACTCGTAGCCACCGTGATTGTCAAAATAGGCCGAGTTGACATCAAAGACAAGTTCACAGTAGTGGGTGGCATCCGGTTTCAGGCCGCGCGTGGAGATGGTTCCATCGGCTTCCAACTGGGCGAACAGGTCGGTGTAGCTGGCAGTTGGCTTCTTGAGGTGGACGTTCCATTCGGCGCGGTGGGGGATAATGTCGGGGTTTCGATAGCTGTCCTTTTCGCGCTCATTGTGCTGCTGGGTGTTGCCAACAGCTTTGTCCGAAACGGCGAGATTTCGGACACTGGTGCGGTCAACGCCATCATTTCTTGCCGAAGGGCATCCCTCCTTTCAAGGGGTACTGTTTAACACTCTTACTCATAATGCAGATGGTTTTGCTGATAAACGATAAAAATATATTGATTTTCAATTTAACGTGTGCTATTCTAAATGTGAAATCAAAGGGGGATGCAATATGGGTAAGAATGATTTTCGGGTTGATACAACTTCTTCCGAGAAAAAGACGTTTTTCAAAAAGAAACAAACACTTCTCGGACTGGCATTCTTACTGACTGTTCCGCAAATGTTCAGTGCAGTGATTCTTCCTATTCAATGGCTTTTGGGTGCAAGGCATGGAGTGGCTCTTAATGTCACTTCCATTGCATCGCAGGAACTGTATTTCCTTGTAATGACGATTGCCGGAATCTCTGTTTTGAAGATGATGCTTAGTGATAAAACTTTTTCTAAAACGCTGGTTCAATGCACTCGTCTTGAAGGCTATCTTATTGCGGTTGCATCTGTGATATTTCCACTTTTACCGGGATATCAAGCGTCTGGTTCGACCTTTTTCTTCTGTGATTCAGTATTGCTGTTGCCTGGAGTACTTCTGATTATCATGGCTGAGTTGTTGAAAGAAGCTGTTGCGATGCAGAAGGAATTGAACGAAGTTCTTTAAGGGGATAAGAATGGCAATCATACTACGATTGGACCGCATTATGGCAGACCGAAAGATTTCCTTGACAGAACTTTCTGAACGTGTTGGAATCTCTATGGCGAACCTCTCAAATCTAAAGACCGGAAAGGTTAGAGCAATTCGTTTTTCTACACTGGATGCAATTTGCCGGGAGCTTCATTGTCAGCCGGGAGACATTTTAGAATACGATGAAACATAGAAGGAGCCGGAACAGGCACATTCCGTTATGCGGCTTTTCTTTAGGCGAACAGCTTGTTTGCGGTGGGGAGATGCACTTCTTCGGAAGTGTAATAACCCACTATAACACTTTCATCCCTATGGGCTGCAAAGTGTAGTGGGCTCTTCGAGGACTCTCCGAGGGGGAACGTCTCCTGCGGGAGAGCTACGATCAAGCTCGCACAATGCGAACTTGATTGCTCCGTACGCATCTGAAAAAATTGCGTACGGACTTCAAATAACCTGTACGGTTCGTACGACGTACGGAAATCCTAAATATAAACGATAATTCGTTTTAATTTACTTCAATTCGCCGTACAGATGCGTACAAGTACAGACCGTACAGGTTGTACGAACTTCTTCCGTGAAAAATGCACTTTTTACGGGCAGGGGCGGACAATCGGTTCGATGTCCACAAAACCGCGCACCCTGCGGCCACCGAGCAGGGCGGTGTTATGCGTTGCACCAGAGTACCCTAAAGTGGGAACTCTGGTGTTTTTTGCTTCCTGCCTGAATATACGGAGAATTTTGCGGAAAGGGCGAAAAAGCAGCAGAACTGCAACGGAAAAAGAAAAAAGCCCTTACTGGTTGCAGGGCTACAACAGCAAGGGCAGAGAGGAAAACGTATATTGAATAAAACGGCAGAGCGTATTATAATGAGGAAAAAACTCAAAAAGGAGGGCCGACTTCATGGCACAGGAATATCTGCCTGCACCGTCCAACGTCCGTCTTGCGGATTTGATGAAAGAGCACAACATCAGCCAGCCGGAGCTTGCCAAGGAGATCGGCTGCTCCAAAAGCACCATCAGCCGCTTCATCAGCGGTGCAAAAGGGACGCTGACCCATGAGCAGGTGCTGAAAATCGCAAGGCTGTTTAACGTGTCCACGGATTTCCTGCTGGGAGAAACCAACATCCCCGACCGCAAGAACTACGATATTGCCGAACTGGGCTTGTCCGTAGAAGCCGCAAAGAACCTCTACACAGGGCGTGTCAATGCAGGGGTGGTCAATCTGCTGCTGGAAAACGCCCGCTTTGCAGAGCTTACTTACCGCATAGCGCAGTATTTTGATGATACCTTTGCATCCGGTATCACGGCACAGAACGCCATGCTCACGACACTGAGCACCCTGCTGCGCACAAAGGTCAAGACCCCGGAAGCAGCCAAGGCTGCAAAGGACATCAGCCTTCGGAGAAAGCCTGTGTACCAAGGCGACCTTGATGACA
>ERZ826016.901-NODE-901-length-32018-cov-16.085724_pt1 | contig 32018 bp, 29 predicted proteins | sample MGYA00519872_ERZ826016 | MGnify/ENA primary metagenome ERZ826016 (study PRJEB31778, sample SAMEA3449218) | human gut metagenome | biome: human gut; feature: human-associated habitat; material: faeces | place: United Kingdom | collected 2010/2012 ... | reverse complement strand
TTGTTGCTCAGGTACTTAAAAAAAATATTTTATAATAGTGTTGCGGAATTAAGGTCGATCTCTTATTCATGTTGTTTTTTTGCATGAAAACAGGTAAAAAGGGTGACGGTAAAATCAAAAAGTGACGGTACTTCAAAAGTTGCCGTCACCTCTGAAAGTACTTATAGCAGGAACATATAGAGAATTGGTGACGGGTGACGACAACTTTTTGAAACTTCTTTATTATTTGTGATATATTCCAGAATGAATCGTTTCAGAAAATGGGGTATCTGTTTTGATTCGCAAGCATTTTAACATGTTTAATTTGTAATACAATCAGATAAATATAATATGAGATAAATATACTTTATAAAGCAGTTATACAGGAAATAACTATATTCTAGCATAAATAATATTAACCGTTCCAAAAAACGTTCGTTTAATGGAACAAAAATAGTGCTTTAATCTCAATTCAGCAAATTTCAACAACAATAAATAGTAATCTTTCTATTCATTATAAATAAATCATTTATTATCAGTTCCTTAATTATATAATTCAACTATTTTGAAGAAAAAAGTAATTTAAATATTTCATTCCATGTAAATCATATAATAAAATCGAAAAAAGTGTTCCAAATAACGAACGTTTTATGAAATTCATAACATCTTTTTAACGAATGTTAATCGAATAAAATATCTCGATATATGCTCAAGCAAAAAACAAACCAGAAATGAAAAATTCAAGAATAAGAGAAACACTTATACTTATATTGATTACACTAAGTGCATTCAATACTCTCATAGCCCAAGCAAAAGAGCACCCGGTAAACACCATGCTCACCATGAAGCATCCCTCATTCCTGCAACAAAACTGGCCTTATATACTCATCATCGGCTTCATTATGATTATGACCTCTTTATACATGATGTGGTTAAGAAAAATCGCCTCCGAACGGGGGAAACGCCTGAATGTATTAAGAGATTACAGCAGCCTTTTCGAAAATATGCCCATTATATATGCCAAAGAAGAATTGGTTTATGACGAAAACGGGCAAATCATAGATTTCATTTACAGGGAAATAAACCCGACTTTTGAGAAATACATCACATCGAAAAGCAATGTAATAGGAAAAAGATACAGTGTAATAGGCAAAACAAAGACATCGGAATTACTGAAATTATATAATTCACTGTGCTATAAAAAGGAGCTTTCTTTTCAATATTACCTTGAAAAGAGCCAAAAATACCTGACCATTGTCGTAGTACATTCCAAACAGGATGGATACATTGATGTTTTCGGTATGGACAACACCGAATTGGTTCAAACACAGAAAATGCTGCGCTTGGCAAATCACAAACTATCGGCAGCACTGGATGTAGCCGATATAGTTCCGTGGAAGTGGGATCTGGAAAAAGGATTACTTTACTGTGACCGCAACCATGCTCCCCAGATTATGGGAAAAGAAGCTGTGTTAGAAGGAGGGCAAATTATTGTTCCCGCTTCCCTCTACTTCGCAAAAATGATTGAAGCAGACAGAGAACGGACAATGACAGCTTGCCAAAAACTAATCAGCGGGGAAATTTCAAAGATTAAGGAAGAAGTCAGGGCATATCCCGACATGAACTCCGAACATTATGAATGGCAGGAAATCAGAGCTGCCATAGATGAAAGAGACAAGAACGGAGAACCAAAAAGTCTTGTAGGTTCTTCCCTGATTATCACCTCAAGAAAAATAATGGAAGCAGAGCTGATTCAGGCAAAGGAAAAAGCCGAAGAATCGAATAAACTGAAATCTGCTTTCCTTGCCAATATGAGCCATGAAATCCGCACTCCTTTGAATGCGATTGTAGGTTTTTCAAGGCTTTTAATGGCAGCAGCCGATGAAGAAGAACAAATAAAAAAGGACTACATGCAGATTATAGAAAATAACAATGAATTGCTACTCCAATTAATCAATGATATTTTAGACCTTTCAAAAATAGAAGCAGGCACATTGGAATTTATATATTCCGATATTAATCTGAACGAACTATTTATCAGCATAGAAGGAATGACTAACCTGCGCAATAAAAGCAGCAACGTTCGGATTATGTACAAACAAGAAATGCCCGAATGTTGCATCAACACGGAAAGAAACCGTTTAAGTCAGGTTATCGTCAACATGATTAACAATGCAATGAAGTTCACAAAGAAAGGCTACATTGAATTCGGCTATCATCTGAAAGACGAAGAATTTCTATATATCTATGTGAAAGACACTGGATGCGGAATCCCGGAAAATGAGATTGAAAATATCTTCGGACGATTCGTTAAACTAAACTCCTTTGCACAAGGAACCGGATTGGGACTCTCCATTTGCCGCACTATTGTGGAGAACATGGGAGGAGAGATCGGCGTTGACTCCAAAGTAGGGCAAGGAAGCACATTCTGGTTCACCCTACCCTACATCAAAGCCGGCAAGAAAATTACCTAGTAACAATCCTGCGGAAACGATTGATAATCTGTTCTCCCATATTGGTACGGGTACTATCTACCTTATGAATTTCGGTAGGTGTCACTGCATTCTTGTATTTTGCTTTGCCCACACGGAACTTCATCTTATCCATATTCCCTGTTATATTTACTCCTGCCTTAAACGGTAACGGAGATTTCAAGATGGATATGTGGTAATTGAAATTCATATCCAATCCTTGCTGGCCGCCTATCGCTGCACGATAACGGTCTATCTCCACCAAGAACGGGTAAACGGTTACATTCCCGTCGTTCACGGTGACATTCACCGAAATACTGTCAAACACATTCCGCTTCTTATTCTTGAACATCAGCATCTTCGATATTTCGGCAAATGTTTCGCCATCCATCAGTACCAGGCTGTCGCCCTTGATATGCAAAGCCGCTTTCAAAGTGGGGATTCGGATGTTCAGGTTGGAATCGAGCACAGCTTCGGCAGCGGCATCAAAGTCTACCCTACCCTTGAAAGAGCGAAGCATCGGCACAATAGTATCGAGCGAAGGAACGAAATCCACCAGTTTTGCAACATTAATATCCTTGATTTTGAAATCGAACCCGGTATATCCGCGTTTCGGCGACGATGCCTTATAAACCATTACTGTTTTCATTTCGGCATCCAATGCCCTCATACTCAAGTCCTGCAAGTGTACAGCCTGATTCTTCACGTTTACCAAGCCATGCACATTCTCGAACAGCATTTTGTCGAACGTCACTTTCTTTATATCCGTTTGCAGTTCAAAATCAATGTTCTTCGGAATAACAAAGATTTTCAAATCCGACGGTATCGTATCGGTTTCCATTGTCAACGTGTCTTCGGGAAACGCCAAAGCGTTGATTATCTGATTACAGTCTATATTATTGGAAGTGATGTCCAGTCTTGCTTTCAGCATTTCGTCTTTTGTGAGCGCACGGTAGAGATTGGAAACAGATCCGCTTGCCACCAGATTGGAACGCCCTATGCGCATGGAAGCATTCTTCAAAGTTATGGTGTGGTCGCCCAATGTCACGGCAGTTTGCTTCATGTGAATAGGCAACTTGAATTCGGGTGTCACCATGCGCAACCTGTTGAAACCAATGACACCTCTTGTTTGCCAAACAGAGTCTTTTATTTTTTCGGCATGCACATCGAATCCGGCAACATCCAGCCCGAGTTTGGTTTTATCATAGCGGGCAAACATGGAATCGGTGCGCAAAGCCAAACCGATTAATGGTTTGCCTGCATTCAACTTACCCGGTTCTATGGTTACTTTCGCTGTAGTCTTTCCGCTATACAGCACAATACTGTCCCCCATATTGGCTTTCAGTTTATTCATTCCGAACTTACATGCCAAGTTAATGATGTGAGTGGTATCTTTCGGATTAGTGGTAGTAATATCTGCCGTAAGCTTATCTATTGTAGAAGTAAGCAATCTGCTGTTCAGCACGAGGTTATCTATTTCCGCCTGTGCCTGTAAAGTGTTATCTCCCGTAAAGTTGAGAGAGGCATTGCTCGTAAAGTCAAAGCCTTTGTTCGCATCCTTCAATCCGAAATTTATCAGAGCCAGATTACCTTTAGCTTTGATGCGCCCTATATCTTGCTTCTTCAAAGAAGAAAGACGGCACTTCACATGTAAATCGGCATTCAGTTTGCCTGTGATGCTCACTCCTTCCTGCAATGGGAAAGTCTTTGCCAAAGAGTTAAGGTCTACCGTAGACTTGGTGTTGAACGTGATAAGCGGATCGGTCAGCAGTTCTTCCACCTTGGCATCGGCAAGCACATCGGTATACGCCCCCTGAAAACGGAATATCTTCAGATCGAGATAAGAGGGTTCGTTGCGCATGAGGTCAACATATGCCTCAAAGTCCGCCGTGAGATTATCTATGCCATAAGGCAGGTCGGCATACTTGGCAGACGCTTCCTTCACTTGTATCTTCAAAGAAGCTGCGGGTATCTTCTTATCGCCATAAATACCTTTCAGCGTACCTTCCACAATCACTTCACCCTTAGCCGAAACTTTCGCTTTCTTCACAACAGATTCGGGTATCATCTTCAATACATTTTCCATGGACGGGGCATGAAGTCCGTAGTGCACATCCACATCAATGGTCTTGGCAACGGTGTCGCGCACAAATGTACCTCCGGCATCAAGCTTGATGCCGTTCACCGTCAGTTCGGTATCTTTCAGCGTCCACGTCATTGTGGGGCGGTCTATGGTAATATCCGTTTTAACGGAAGCGGCAATCTTATTCACCAACAGTTCCCCTTGTTGCCAGAAAAGAATATTCTTATTATCGAATTCCAATCCCAAATGACAGCGTTTCTTGGCAAGCAAAAGTTTCATCTTCATGTTGGCACTGTCCAAACGGGCATACATCCTTGTGTCGCGGTCATCAAACACTACGTTCGTATTCTTCAATTCAAGATTCTTCAAGACAATGGCTCTCGGTTTCTCCATTGCGGCAGTGTCCGTTTCTTCCACTACCGCAGTGTCGGCAGCAGCCATAATATCCCAGTTCGCTTTACCTTCTTTATTTTTATAAGCATAAACGGAAGCATCGTGCAAGGATATGTTATTGATAACAATAGAATTCTTGGTGAGATAAGCTATCGGATTAACCGTGATAAGGCACTCCCTGAAAGATACCAGCGAATCTTCTTTGTTCCAAAGGGTATCTTGCAGAGCTTTGGAAACAAGCGTTCCATCTTCGAGCTTCAGGCCGAAACGGGGAAAGGTGGAAAAGAAAGTCAGCTCCACACTCTTCATATCCAAACGGGCATTCATGGATTGGTTTGCCACATTCAGCACAATGGGAGTAAGCTTCGCCGGAGTGAAAACAAAATTTATAACAAAGGCTATGGCTATGAATATCAAAGCCAAAACACTGCCTAAGGAAATTAGTGTTATCTTCAAGATTTTCTTCTGTCGCTTTTTCATACTTGTTTTGTATTTGAATACAAAATTAAAAAAGAAAAGCCGAACTAACCAATAGTCCGGCTTTTCTTTAGCTTATCTTAATCATTTATCAATATGCATGTCCTCCTTCTTCCATTTCCTTTGCATCAATCGGTTTCTTGTCGATGGAACGCCAAGCATAGAAAATATAGGCAAGAACAAACGGAACGAGAATAGACACATATGCCATGGTACGCAAAGTGAACTGGCTGGAACAACTGTTTGCCAAAGTGAGTGAACTTTGCAAATCCTCCGTTGAAGGATAGTAAGCCGTGTTGTTATATCCGGCGCAAAGCAAAAGGGCAAGCACTGTAAACACTGTTCCTATTCCGGCAAACCAGATACCTTTGTTATAGGTCTTACTCAAAAGAGTTTTTATAATTCCGAAAAGGACTAAAACCACTCCTATCAGGAATATTACCAGCACAACAGGCATTTCTATGAAATTGGTGAGATACTTATAAGGTTGCATGAATACTTCCTGTGTATCGGGATTCACGGCAAAGCCTTCGGAAACCAATGTGCGGATAACGAATGCAAGAAAGAACACGAGAAACAAGCCTGTGTTAGCCCAAAGCGCACGGCGGCACTTTGCATTCAACGGTTCGTCTTTGATATTGTTGAGGAAATAAAGTATCCCCAATATGCGTGCAAGGAAGAAAACAGCCAGACCGAGAACCACATTCCAAGGGTTTAGCAACGCATCGAGCCCATGACCTGAATTCGCCCAATTACTGATAACAGGCATAATCTCGTTTGTCATATTTCCTTTGTTGACAAGGAATGCCGAACCGGTGAAGAATGTAGCAACCGCACCACCCAAAAGTAGCGGACCTACCACACCGTTAATCACTAAAAATGTCTGATACGTTTTCTTGCCTAAAAGGTTTCCGGCTTTCGACTGGAATTCATAAGACACGGCTTGCAACACAAAGCTGAACAGGATAATCATCCAAAGCCAGTAAGCACCGCCAAAGCTGGTGGAATAGAATAACGGGAACGATGCAAAAAACGCTCCGCCGAAAGTGACCAATGTGGTGAAAGTAAACTCCCACTTGCGTCCGGTAGAATTTATCATCATCTTGCGATGTTCTTCCGTTTTACCCAAACAGAAAAGTAAAGAGTTGCCACCCTGCACAAAGAGGAGAAAGACCAATATCGCTCCCAAGAGAGATACGATAAGCCACCAATAATGCTGTAAGAATATATATGCTTCCATGAGTTTCTGATTTAAAAGTTATTCTTCATTGATACCTACATTCGGACCTTTCTTAATCTCTTTCAGCATAATCCCTATACCTGCAATGAGCATAACGGTAAAGAGCAGGAGGAAGATGAAGAAAGTAGTCTGAACGGAACTTACACTCAGTTTGGAAATAGCCGCCGAGGTGGGCAGCATATCCTGAATAGCCCAAGGCTGACGACCTGTTTCGGCAACAATCCATCCGGCTTGTCCGGCAATATACCCCAGTGGTATAGTCCACAAAGCCACCCAATGGAACCATTTCATCTTGGCAATATCTTTTTTGTAAACAAAGAACAGAACCAGAATGAAGAACAGAATAAAATATCCACCCAAAATAACCATGATGCGGAATGCATAGAAATTCAAAGGAACATTGGGCACAAGTTCGTTTACATCCTTAATGTATCCGTAACCGAAATACTTCACGTTGTCTGTCAGTATCTGTCGATGTCCGGCAGCGGCAGCCTCATCGCCATTCTTCTTTGCTTCACGGTAGTCTGCCAATGCCTGAATAGCCAACTTCCCTTTTTCTATCTTTTCCTGAGCGGACAAAGCAGTGGAGCCGTCTCTCTCAGTGTAACCTCCTTCAATGATATTATTGATACCCGGAACATATCCGTCCCATGTACGGTCTGCAAGTAAAGAAAGCAACCGGGGAATTTCAATGCGGAATGTGAACGGATCTTTGCCATCGTCATAAGTTTCCTTAGCAGGATTCAACATGCCTAGCGCAACAATGCCCACTCCGTTTCCTCCTTCATAAAGACCTTCCACGGCAGCCAGTTTCATGGGTTGTGTCTTGGCAACCTGATAGCCCGAACCGTCACCGGTGTAGAGTGACAAAAGAGAAGCTACCAAACCTACGATACCTGCAACTTTAATACTGGAAACAGCGAATTTCTTGCTTCTTTTCTTCAACAAGTACCAGCAACTTATACCCACCACAAACACGGCTCCAAGCACCCATCCGCTAAGCACGGAATGGAAAAACTTGACTACCGCCATCGGTGAAGTGGCAACCGCCATGAAATCCACCATTTCATTGCGCACTGTATCGGGATTGAACTCCATACCTACGGGGTATTGCATCCATGCATTAGCTACAAGAATCCACCATGCGGAAATCGTTGCTCCGATACCTGTCAGCCAAGTAGCGGCTAGGTGGAAACGTTTGCTTACCTTGTTCCAACCAAAGAACATAACAGCGATAAATGTGGCTTCCATAAAGAAAGCAAGAATGCCTTCAATGGCAAGCGGAGCACCGAAAATATCGCCCACAAACCAACTATAATTACTCCAGTTGGTTCCGAACTCGAATTCAAGAATCAGTCCGGTAGCCACGCCGATAGCGAAGTTGATCCCGAACAGTTTCATCCAGAACTTTGTGGTGCGTTTCCAGAATTCATCACCTGTCTTAAAATAAATGCTTTCCATGATTGCCATGATAACGGCTAATCCTAAAGTCAGCGGAACAAAAATCCAGTGGTAGATGGCGGTCAAGGCAAATTGCGCTCTCGACCAATCAATCAAAGATACATCAATGTTTTCAATCATATTTTGTTATTTATTAAGGTTGTGCCCTATTAATTAATTCACCGGAAACATATTCTTGTTTATCTTCTTTTGTCTCGTGCTTACCTAAAAAGTTGGGAAAAAAGAACAGTTTCAAAATGAAAAACATCACGAAAAGCTTGAGGCAGATAATCAGCCACAAGGTTTTCCCAATAGTCATTTCACGGAAACCATCCACATAAAAACGAAAGACACGCACAGGCAAACTTTTTCTCATATGGTTAACTATTCAAGTTTGTAACAATTACAAAGAAAAGTCTTTTATCGGTAAAAACAAAGCTTTTGTCGAGAGTTTTTTCTCTTACGTATATCTTTATTGTTATATAACAACCGCGCAGGTAATTTTGTTGGCATAATTAAAAACAGATTTATGAAAGATTTCCTTCTCCTACTCGTACTGATGACAATTATTCCCCTGAAAAGCCTTCAGGCACAGGAGGGTGTACGCCAATGGGATTTATCTTCCTGCATTAATTATGCACTGGAACAAAACATCCAAATCAGGAAAAGCAAAATAGCTTTGCAACAGAGCGATGTCGATACCAAGACCGCCAAAGCAGCATTGTTTCCCAGCTTGTCGTTCTCATCAAGCCACAATGTGGTGAACCGCCCGTATAGTGAGAACCAAACCATTATCGACGGCACGAACGTATCTACCACAAGCAGCAAGACCAGTTACAACGGTAACTACGGACTGAATGCTTCATGGACTCTTTATAACGGCAGCAAACGCCTGAATACCATCAAGCAACAGAACCTGAACAAGCAGATAGCCTCACTCGATGTATCGTCTTCCGAAAACAACATCGAAGAGTCTATCACACAAATATATGTACAGATACTTTATGCCGCCGAATCAGTCAAGATAAACGAAAGTACCCTAAAAGTATCGGAAGCACAACGTGACCGTGGCAAGCAGTTACTCGAAGCAGGAAGTATCGCCATGAGTGATTACGCACAACTCGAAGCACAGTGCAGCACGGATAAGTACCAGTTGGTAACGGCACAAGCCACTTTACAGGATTACAAACTGCAATTAAAGCAACTGCTGGAACTGGATGGTGAAGAAGAAATGCAACTCACATTACCCGAATTGAGCAACGCCGATGTATTAACTCCGCTACCCGCAAAGAGCGATGTTTATCGTACGGCACTTACCTTACGTCCCGAAATCGAAGCGGGCAGGCTGAATGTGGAAACATCCAAGCTGGACATCAACATAGCTAAATCGGGTTACATACCGAGCCTCAGCCTGACAGCCGGAATAGGAACGAACCACACAAGCGGCAGTGACTTCACATTCGGCGAACAGTTAAAGAACGGCTGGAACAATTCTATCGGAGTGACAGTAAGTGTACCTATCTTCAACAACCGGCAAACCAAGAGTGCCGTTCAAAAAGCAAAGCTGCAACAGCAAAGCACCGAGTTGGATTTCTTAGACCGGCAAAAGACTCTTTACAAAACAATAGAATCTTTCTGGCTCGATGCCAACAGTGCACAGCAACGCTATGCCGCAGCATGCGAAAAGCTGAAAAGCACGCAAATCAGTTACGACCTGATCAGCGAACAATTCAACCTCGGCATGAAGAACACAGTGGAACTGCTGACCGAAAAAGATAACCTGCTAGCCGCACAACAAGAACAGTTGCAAGCAAAGTATATGGCTATCCTCAACACCAAACTGCTTCACTTCTATGCAGGTGAAGACATCAACCTTTAATAATTATCAAACGAACGAATATATGAAAACAAAGAAGAAACTTATCTATATCATCCTAGTGGTGATTGTGGTAGTGGGTGCTGTTGTTTGGTTTGCCAAAGGAAGCTCCGGCAAATTCAAGGTAACCTACACAACGGCTGCCGTGAGCAGAGGAAACATCTCCAACTCCGTAACCGCCACGGGAACAGTGGAGCCGGTAACCAAAGTGGAAGTAGGTACGCAGGTATCGGGCATTATCGACAAACTGTATGCCGACTATAACTCCGTGGTAAAGAAAGGACAGCTCATTGCCGAAATGGACAGAGTAACCCTGACAAGCGAACTCAACTCACAGAAGGCTGCCTATGACGGAAACAAAGCCGAATACGAATATCAGCAGAAAAACTATGCACGCAGCAAAAACCTGCATGAGAAGAACCTGATAAGCGACACCGATTATGAACAAGCCATCTATAATTATGAGAAAGCAAAGAGCGCATTCGACAGCAGCAAAGCTTCTCTGGAGAAAGCACAGCGCAATCTTTCTTATGCAACCATTACCTCTCCCATCGACGGTATAGTTATCAACCGTGCGGTAGAGGAAGGGCAGACCGTAGCGGCAGGCTTCGAAACCCCGACACTGTTCACCATTGCCGCCGACCTCACCCAAATGCAGGTAGTAGCCGATGTGGATGAAGCCGATATAGGTGGTGTAGAGGAAGGACAACGTGTGAGCTTCACCGTTGATGCTTATCCCAACGATACGTTTGAAGGGAAAGTAACCCAAGTGCGCCTCGAAGCAACCACCGAAAGCAACGTTGTGACATATGAAGTGGTTATCTCCGCCTATAATCCCGACCTGAAACTGAAACCGGGGCTTACCGCCAACGTAACCATTTACACTCTGGAAAAAAGCGATGTGCTCAGCATACCCTCCAAAGCCCTGCGCTTTGTACCCGAAGTTCCTTTCATCGGTTCGGAAGACATTGTGAAAGACTGTGACGGCAAGCATAAAGTATGGACCCGCGAAGGAAAGACATTTACCGCCCATGCAGTGCAAACAGGCATATCAAACGGCACGATGACCGAAATCCTTTCCGGCATACCCGAAGGTACAACCATCATAACCGATGCCGTAGTAGGACAAATGCCGGGACAGACTCCGGAAATGAATGCCGGGAACGGCGGAAGTCAGGAAAGCAGCCCTTTCATGCCGGGCCCTCCGGGAAACAAAAAGAAAAACAGCAAGTAATACGCAATGACAATGAAGAACGATTATAGTAAAAACAGGCCTATCATTGAATTGCAGGACATCAAGCGCGACTTCATTGTGGGAGATGAAACGGTTCACGCCCTGCGCGGGGTGAGTTTCACCATCCATGAAGGAGAGTTTGTGACCATTATGGGAACATCCGGTTCGGGAAAGAGCACGTTGCTCAACACATTGGGCTGCCTCGACACCCCCACTTCCGGCGAATACCTGCTCGACGGGGTATCTGTCCGCACTATGGGAAAGGCGGCACGCGCCGTGCTCCGCAACCGCAAGATAGGGTTTGTCTTTCAAAGCTACAACCTGCTGGCAAAGACAACCGCTATTGAAAATGTGGAACTTCCGCTGATGTATAATCCGCAAGTATCGGCAACGGAACGGAAAAACCGTGCCATTGATGCACTGAAAGCAGTAGGACTGGGCGACCGCCTGCTGCACAAATCCAACCAGATGAGTGGAGGACAGATGCAGCGTGTAGCCATTGCCCGCGCATTGGTAAACAATCCCGCCGTTATCCTTGCCGACGAAGCAACGGGTAACCTCGACACGCGCACCTCTTTCGATATATTGGTTCTCTTCCAGAAGCTGCACGCCGAAGGGCGTACCATCATATTTGTGACGCACAATCCCGAGATAGCACAATACAGCAGCCGCAACATTGTGCTGCGTGACGGACGTGTGACGGAAGACTCCGGTAATACCAACATTCTCGATGCTTCCAAGGCTCTCGCAGCCTTGCCTGCGGAAGAAGATTAATCTCAACTCCCAACTAAAAAAAGAAAGCAACCATGAACGGAACAAACCTGTTTAAAATAGCCCTCCGTGCGCTTGCCAACAACAAGCTCCGCGCATTCCTCACCATGCTGGGCATCATCATCGGAGTAGCCTCGGTCATAACCATGCTCGCCATCGGTCAGGGCTCCAAGCGGAGCATACAGGCAAACATCGCCGAGATGGGCTCAAACATGATAATGATCCATCCGGGAGCCGATACGCGCGGAGGAGTGCGCCAAGACGCAAGCGCCATGCAAACGCTGAAAATGGAAGACTTCGAAGCTATCCGCGATGAAGCAAAATACGTGACGGCAATCAGCCCCACGGTGAACAGCTCGGGACAGTTGGTCTATAAAAACAACAATGCCCCCTCCACCATTTACGGAGTGAATCAAGACTACCTCACCATCCGCCAACTCTCTGTGCAGGACGGCGAGATGTTTACCGACCAAGACATACTGACCTCCGCCAAAGTCTGCATTATAGGCAAGACGGTTGTAGACAATCTGTTTCCCAACGGCAGCGATCCTATCGGCAAAGTCATCCGTTTCAAATCCATCCCCTTCCGCATCATCGGAGTACTGAAGTCGAAAGGTTACAACTCCATGGGCATGGATCAGGACGATGTTATCCTCGCTCCTTACACCACCATTATGAAGCGCATCCTTGCCATTACCTATTTGCAAGGCATCAACTGCTCCGCCCTTTCGGAAGACCTGACGGACAAAGCGACGGACGAAATAACAACCATCCTGCGCCGCAACCATAAGCTGAAAGATACGGAGGACGATAACTTTACCATCCGCAGCCAACAAGAGTTGAGCAGTATGCTGAGCAGCACCACCGACCTGATGACGGTTCTGCTGGCATGTATCGCAGGCATTTCACTCGTGGTGGGAGGCATCGGGATTATGAACATCATGTACGTCTCCGTCACGGAGCGCACCCGTGAAATCGGTCTGCGCATGTCGGTCGGAGCACGAGGCATCGACATCCTCTCCCAATTCCTCATCGAAGCCATCCTCATCAGCATCACCGGAGGAATCATCGGAGTGATTATCGGCGTAGGCACCTCGTTTGCCGTGAAGTCCATAGCCCACTGGCCTATCTTCATACAGCCGTGGAGCGTTGTTCTTTCCTTCGCCGTGTGCACCGTTACAGGCGTATTCTTCGGATGGTATCCCGCAAAGAAAGCGGCCGACCTTGATCCTATTGAAGCCATCCGTTACGAGTGATGTTTACTTCCTTATGTAAATCGGTTTACTTCCTTATGTAAATTGATTTACTTCCTTATGTAAATTTGTTTAGGACTGTATGTAAAGCAAATACCTTCCGACAGAAAACACTTTTTCTCTTGTATCAACCGATAATTATCTCTAACTTTACCATCGTTATGAAACCACAACTATCCGCCTCCCGTCCTCTCGACTGGCTTATTCATGCAATAGGCTGGGGGCTTATGTTCGCATTTCCCCTGTTTTTCATGGACAGGCATGCGGGCACGGGGTTTAACTGGGCGGAATACTTGAAGCATTGCACCATGCCCCTCTCCTGCCTGCTCGTATTTTATTGTAACTACTTCATACTGATACCCGAGTATCTGTTCAAGGAACAGAGGAAGACATATATTCTGTTCAACCTCATGGTTATCCTCGCCGTGGTAATCGGATTCCACTTCCGTGAGATAACGGATGTGCCCCCGCTACTCAAAGAAGACATGGAAAACAGCCACCCCCGTCCGCCGATAATGATGTTCCTCATCAGCAACACCATTATGCTGATACTCACCGCGGGGCTGAGTGCCGCCATCCGCCTGAGCGAACGCTGGACGGAAATAGAGGCAGGGCGCCGCGAAGCGGAGAAGAGTAAAACGGAAGCCGAGCTGAAGAACCTGAAGAACCAACTGAACCCGCACTTCCTGCTCAACACGCTGAACAACATTTATGCACTGATAGCATTCAATACGGACAAAGCCCAACAAGCCGTGCAGGACTTGAGCAAACTGCTCCGTTACGTGCTCTATGACAATAACCGCAACTACGTTCCGTTGCGGCAGGACGTGGAGTTCATGCGCAACTACATAGACCTGATGCGCATCCGCTTGCCCAAGGAAGTGGAAGTGACGACGAACATTAACATCTCCTCCGCATCCGAAACCATGATTGCCCCCCTCTTGTTTATCTCCCTGATTGAGAATGCTTTCAAGCACGGGGTGAATTACAGTGAAGCGTCTTTCATACACATCCGCCTGCAAGAGGACACGGAACGGAAAGTGACCTGCCACATAGAAAACAGTTACTTCCCGAAAGGCGAACAGGACAAAAGCGGTTCGGGCATAGGGCTGGAACAACTTCAACGCCGCCTCGAACTACTTTATCCCGACCGCTATGTGTGGCTGCGCGAAGTAAAGGATAACAGATACATATCCGTCTTAACCATAAACAGTGACCAAATCGTAAAAGAATGACTCTTAATTGCATCATAGTAGACGACGAACCTTTGGCTCTCGACCTGCTCGAAAGCTACGTACTCAAAACTCCTTTCCTGCACCTCGAAGGCAAATACCTCGGTGCACTGCAAGCAATGAAAGAAATGGCGGACAAGCAGATTGACCTTATCTTCCTCGACATACAGATGCCGGGACTGAACGGCATGGAGTTCTCACGCATGGTTAAGCCCGAAACAAGGATTATCTTTATCACCGCCTTTAACCAATACGCACTTGACAGCTACCGGGTAAATGCTCTCGACTATTTGCTGAAACCGGTTAGTTACTCCGACTTCGTTGAAGCAGCAAACAAAGCCATGCAATGGTTCGACCTTACCCGTAAAAGCGGACTACCTGCTTCCACGGATGCCGGTACGAAGATGATAGACTCTATTTACGTCAAGAGCGAGTACAAACTGGTGCAGGTGAAGCTGAAAGATATACTCTACATAGAGGGATTGAAAGACTACATCAAAATCTACACGGAAGACGAGGTCAAGCCTGTCCTCTCGCTAATGAGCATGAAAATAATGGAAGAACTTTTGCCATCGGAAGGGTTCATACGCATACACCGTTCCTACATTGTGCAAAAGGATAAGATAAAAGTCATTGACCGTGGACGCATCGTGTTCGGTAAGAATTATCTCCCCGTGAGCGACAGCTATAAGAAGGAGTTTCAGGCTTTCCTGGATGAAAGAATGAGGTAAAATCGACCGATTTACAGATAAAATCGGCTGTTTTGTCGATAACTTTTGCTCAGATAAAATTTTATGACTATATTTGTAACGTTAATTAAATGGTTCCCTTCATAAAGGAAAGAGTTGTGAAACTCGAGTTCAGAATAGTTTAGTTAAAGTCTAGTTTAGTTTTTGTGTTGTATTCCCCGTCGGGTAGAGACCTGAACGGGGAATATTGTTTTCCGTACTTTCCCCACATAGTTGGGTAATAATTCCACAATAAATCCCACAGTTTACACACATTTCTACAATGGTACAGAGTGGCATGGCACACATATACCACTGATAATCAATATAATAATTATTTATTGCGGTTCTTGGCACGCGGTTTGGATTTAATAGTTCAGAAGAGAAAATGAAATAAAATATCAGTAGTATAACATTTAAAATTTTACGATTATGAAAAAGTTAGTATTATCTATCGCAATGGTATTAGTAGCAGGTAGTTTTGCATTTGCACAGGAACCGGAAAAGAAAGATACAACCAAGCAGGAAAAACCGGAAGTTCCGGCAGAATTAATGTTTGCTTTGAACCAAGAGCCTGAAAAAAAGGATACAGTGAAGAAAGAAACTCCCGCTAATCCTCAGGAACTAATCCTTGCATTTGCACAGGAACCGGAAAAGAAGGATACAGTTAAAAAGGAAACTCCTACCGATCCTCAGGAATTGATGATTGCATTGGCACAGGAACCACAGAAAAAAGCTGAAGAACCTTCTGCTCCTGCCGACACTACCAAACAACAAAAGCCGGAACCTGCCAAAGTAATGTTTGCTATGGCTCAGGAACCCGAAAAGAAACAAGAGCCCGCACAAAAGAAATGTGAGAAGAAAGACGAACCGGCTCAGAAACCTACACAAGAACCTAAGAAAGAGGACAAACCAAATTCAACATACGTTGCTTAAATAGTTTTATACCTAAATCTAAAAAGCCCTGGTAGCTAAAAAAGTTACCGGGGCTTTTCTGTATCATATAACCAACTCGCTTACTTAAGGAAAGGAGACAAGAAAACAGAAGCCGAACGATCGAGGAAGAACTCTGTATTACGCGCATTCAAAGCTATATATCCTGCCGGAATCTGCAAAGCCCTTTCTTTATTTTCAAAGATGTTTTTAATCACATTAGCCTTTTCCGGTCCTGTGACGAAGAACCACGTATTCTTTGCCTGCATAATAGCCGGTCCTGTCATTGCAATGCGCTTTTTCAGGTTATAAGGGTTAACGGTTACTACATATACTTTATCCGAATGCATCAAATCCATTCTATCCGGGAAAATAGATGAAGTATGTCCGTCATCACCTATCCCCAGCAACACTAAATCAAAGATAGGAACATTGTTTTCCTCGGGCAACTTTGCCTTAACCATAGCAGAATAACGCTTGGCTTCTTCTTCGGCATTATCAGGTCCGATAATGGGATGAATGTTTTTCAAAGGCAGAGGAATGAAGTCAAACATAAAGCGCTTTGCCGTCCCATAATTACTATCGGGACTGTCCGGCCACACACATCTTTCATCTACCCAATAAAACTGCAGCCTGTCCCAAGGAGTCTCATCTGCATAATCATTCGCCCATATATCCATGGCAACCACCGGAGTAGTACCGCCTGATATGGCAATGTTAAACACCTTGTCTGTATCTTTTTTCAACTCCCCCAAGATAGCTTCAATAAGTTGGCGCGCAGTTTGGCAGGTGCTGTCGTAAGTGTTTGCTTTCATAACTTGTTATATTAAAGTTTGATTTGTTCAATTCGTTTATAGTTCACAATACAAATTCGTATTAATCAGATTCTTACAGGGATTTGTCCATTCCGCTCCGTGCTCTGTCATCATTGCTTCGCTTTCCAACGGTCCCCACGTTCCGGCAGGATAACCATAGAGCGGTGCATCTTCATGCTCTTTCCAGTAACGGAGTATCGGATCGAAAAACTTCCAGCTAGCCTCAACAGCATCACTTCTTGTAAACAGAGTAGGATCACCAAGCATACAATCTTCGATGAGCCTTGCATAAGCATCACCCGTAGGAAGTCCGCCCAATGCGGAATAACTGAAATCCATTGATACTTGCTTAATGTCAAATCCCGAACCCGGAACTTTAAGTCCGAACTTAAGCACAACTCCTTCGTTTGGTTGAATACGGATTACCAACTTATTTGCCGTTGGGCAATGTCCGCTTTCACAACTAAACATTTGATGAGGTGTTTCCTTAAAGTGAACCACAATTTCACTTACCTTCGTAGGCATTTGCTTTCCCGTGCGGATGTAGAACGGTACACCGTTCCAACGCCAGTTGCTTATACCCAATTTCATGGCTACATAAGTTTCGGTACGCGAATCGGGAGCTACGTTCTTCTCTTCCCGGTATCCTTTCTTGGTTCCCGAAGCAATGTATTGTCCGCGAACAATATGTTCTTCCATATCTTCCAAAGTAAGCGGAGTCAGTGATTGATATACTTTCAGCACCTCATTACGGAAACTATCGGCATTAAATGTTACCGGAGGTTCCATTGCAGCAACAGCAAGTAACTGAATCAGGTGATTCTGAACCATGTCCCTCAATGTCCCTGCCGAGTCATAGAACCCGCCACGGTCTTCTATACCTAAGTTTTCGACAGCGGTAATTTCTATATAATCAATGTAATTACGATTCCACAAGGGTTCAAAGATACAATTTGCAAAGCGAAGAGCAAGGATATTTTGCACAGTTTCTTTTCCTAAGAAATGATCTATACGGAATATCTGGTCTTCATTGAAAGCCGATTTATATATCTTGTTCAGTTTTTGTGCAGAATCCAGATCATAACCAAAAGGTTTTTCCACAATGATACGCTTCGTTCCCTCCGTTCCTTTATTCTTATTCAGCCCAACGCTTTTGAGGTATTTAGGGATAACTCCATAAAGCGAAGGAGGTGTTGCAAGATAATAAAGATAGTTTTCGGGATTGCCTATTGCCTCATCGAGTTCATTCAGGCGCGGCTGCAAATGTTGGTAATCTTCCTCCACTGCCGGGTCCATTGTTTGATAATGCAAGAATTGAATAAACTTATCCAACAAGTTCTCATCCTGTTCTTCGGGAGTGATAAACTTAGGAAGCTGCTCGCGCATTTTCTCCCTGTAAGATTCATCTGTGTAAGGCGTACGTCCTATTCCCAAAACAGCAAAAGCTTCGGGCAGGCGGTTATTCTTAAATAACAGATAAAGGGAAGGCATCAACTTACGTTTGGTAAGGTCGCCCGATGCCCCGAATATAACCATTATCTGACTCTTTGGTTTCTTCATAATCACACTATGCGTTATATGTTCCCGACTTTGTATCACCTCCATGTCCCGTCCAATTCTCATGGAAGAAATGACCTCTGCATTCGTCTACACGTTCGAAAGTATGCGCACCGAAATAGTCACGTTGTGCCTGGATTAGATTAGCGGGAAGTCTGTCTGTCGTTAATGAATAAAAATAGTTCAGTGCCGATGAGAAAGCAGGGACGGCAAGTTCTTCTTTCATTGCCTCGGCTACGAGTTTCTTCCATGAAGGAAGTGCGTATTTAATCTCGGCTTCAAAATAAGGAGCCAAAAGCAGGTTCGGTAACTTTTTGTCTTCTTCGAATGCTGCTGCAATATCATTGAGGAATATGGAACGGATTATACATCCTCCACGCCACAAACGGGCAATGGTAGCAAGATTCAAATTCCAGTCATATACTTCAGAAGCCCGTTTCAAGACATCAAATCCCTGTGCATAAGATACAATCTTCGAAGCATAAAGAGTTTCACGCAAATCGGTCAACAGCAATTCCTTGTTATACACCGCCATGCAATCCTTTTTCGGATAATGGTGCGAAGCTTGTTCACGAAGTTCTTTCAGAGAAGAAATATTTCTTTCGAATACAGCCGTTGCAATCAGATTGAGCGGCATACCTAATTCGAGCGCATTGATAACAGACCATTTACCTGTTCCCTTTTGTCCGGCAGAATCCAGAATCTTATCAATGAGATATTCTCCGTGAGCATCCTTGTGGCGCATGATATGAGAAGTAATCTCAATCAGATAGCTTTTCAGCTTTCCTGTATTCCAGTTTTCATAAATTCCTCCCATCTCATCATTGGACAGATGCAGCAGTTTACGCATCACAAAATAAGATTCGGAGATCAATTGCATATCACCATACTCTATGCCGTTATGTATCATCTTCACAAAGTGACCTGAACCACCCGGACCTACCCACTCGCAACAAGGAGCATCGTCTTCCGCCTTGGCAGCAATGCTTTGCAAAATAGGTTTCACAACGGGCCATGCTTCAACAGAACCACCCGGCATAATAGAAGCACCGTTGAGCGCACCTTCTTCTCCACCGGAGACTCCTGCTCCTATGAAATAAAAACCTTTGGATTCCACATACTTCACTCTGCGTGCAGTATCTTCAAAGTTTGAATTACCACCGTCAATCAAAATATCCCCCTTAGAAAGATAAGGAAGTAACTGTTCTATCAGTTCATCAACTGCGTTTCCTGCACGCACCATCATCATAATGACACGCGGTTGTTCAAGCGATTCTACGAAATCTTTTATATCGGAGTAGCCTTTAATGCCTGTATCTTTAGCCCTTCCATTAATGAAACGCTCCACTACTCCTTCTTCAACTCCTTTTACGGTACGATTATAAACTGAAACTTTCCAACCGTGATTGGCAAGATTCAATGCAAGGTTTTCCCCCATCACTGCCAATCCGATAAGTCCTACGTTTGATTTATCCATGTTTGTTGCATATTTTAATCATTAAACTTTTAAATATTGAACAAATTAAATAGAAATTTGTTCAAGAAAGAATGTTTTTTTGATAGAATTTACCTATCGCCTCATAGAAAGATACAAATACTTTCCACCATTACCCATTTATCTGTATCTTTGCGGCATATAAAAAATCAAATAATCAAATTAGCAATATGGAAAAAGATGCTAAAATATTTGTAGCAGGACACCGAGGTTTGGTAGGCTCCGCTATTCTTAAGAACCTTAAAGAGAAAGGTTACACAAACTTCATACTCCACACGCACAAAGAATTGGATTTATGCGACCAAACTGCCGTTGCCGAGTTCTTTCAGAAAGAAAAACCGGAATATGTATTCCTTGCCGCTGCATTTGTAGGTGGAATCATTGCGAATAGCATTTACCGTGCAGACTTTATCTACCGTAACCTTCAGATACAGAACAATGTAATCTATCAATCATACTTGAATGGGGTAAAAAAACTTTTATTTTTGGGAAGCACATGCATCTATCCCGGAAACGCTCCTCAGCCTATGAAAGAGGATTGTTTGCTCACTTCCGAACTTGAATATACCAACGAACCTTATGCCCTTGCCAAAATAGCAGGCTTAAAAATGTGCGAAAGCTTTAACATCCAATACGGAACCAACTATATCGCAGTAATGCCGACTAACCTGTATGGACCGAACGATAATTTCGATTTGGAACGCAGCCACGTATTGCCGGCATTAATCCGCAAAGCACATTTAGGCAAATGCCTGACGGAAAATAACTGGGAAGCCATACGTGAAGACTTCAACCGTTACCCGGTGGAAGGCGTTGACGGTAAAGCAAGTGAAACGGATATTCTGCAAAAGTTGAATAAATACGGAATCACACGTGAAGCAAACGGTAAAGTAAGTGTTGAAATATGGGGAACAGGTGCGCCACTCCGCGAATTCCTTTGGAGTGAAGACATGGCAGATGCCTGTGTCTTTGTTATGGAACATGTGAACTTTGAAGACTTGAAAGGAAACAATCAGCAAGTACGTAACTGCCACATCAATATCGGTACGGGAAAAGAACTCAGCATCAAAGAACTTGCTTATCTCATCGCAGAAAAAACAGGTTTCAAGGGAGATATTGTGTTCAACACTTCCAAACCCGACGGAACTCTCCGCAAATTAACAGATCCGTCTAAACTACACTCACTCGGATGGACTCACAAAGTGGAACTTGAAGACGGAGTAAAGCAAATGTATGACTGGTATTTAGGAAAGTAAAAAAGTGTCCTTACGTTTCTTCCAAAACGTAAGGACACTTTTTTCAAACGACACACTCAAAACAAATGGCAATAATGCTTAAAACCCGGAGACTTATTTTCGGCCTCGTCAGCATACACAAGAAACTCTTCTATTTTATTGTTTTCCCTGAGAACGGATAAAAGTAAACGGTAGGGCTCCATGTAATCACGATTGGTGTGACGGGCTGCCTCTTTTAAGAAACAAACTCCGTTTTCCATATCCCCCAGACAATACAGCGCCATGCCTTTTCCTTTCATGGCATAGACATCGTGAGGTTTCAACTGTAAAATACAATCATTTCTCATCAAACTCTCCAAATAATCACCCAACATGAAACTCACTCTTTCTCCTATATATAATGCATCCAAATTCTCCGGATCTTCGGCTAAAAGTTCATTCACAACCTTATTTGCCGCCGATAAGTTATGCTCGTTCACATATCGATGAACGAGCTTAAGCATGTCACCGGAATCTTTTTCAGTTCTTTCCATACGATTTTCTCTTTTCAGTATATATTTTTCACACAATAAGTTTAACTATATCCTTAACAATAACAGCCTTGAAAGATATTTGTTTATTAGAATGGTATTAAAAAATCAGGAAATGGAAAAAGGGACGGAAAAAAGCATTAACTTTGTCCGCTCAATAACAAACAAATTATCATGAAGTTTAGCAAACTATTCTTATCATTAACACTGCTGTCACTACTCCCCCTGTCTTCTTTTGCACAATTCACCAAAGGAATGAACTATGCAGTAGAAACAGGAATAAATTTCAGTGGTGGTGACTATACTCCATTTTGGTTAGTATCAAACAAACAGGGACTTTCTTCCGTCACTAAAAACAACGGATATTTAAGAGCCGGCATTTTCCGCCCCATGGAAGAAGACAAACGCTTCTCTTATGCCTTCGGACTCGATTTGGCGGGAGCTTATAATTTCACCTCGTCTTTCATTATCCAACAAGCCTATGTAGACCTAAAATACTCATTCTTAGGTTTAAGCATCGGTAGCAAAGAAAGAAACGGCGAATTGAAAAATCAGCAACTAAGCAGTGGGGCACTTACATTCTCAGGAAATGCACGCCCTGTACCACAAGTAAGGATCGGTATTCCCGAATACTGGAATATCCCCGGTACTAAAGGCTTTTTTGCCATTAAAGGTCATGTAGCATACGGTATGTTTACCGATGATAACTGGCAAACAGACTTCATAAAGAACCACAACAAATATACGGAACATGTGCTTTATCATTCAAAGGCTTTATATGCAAGAATTGGTAATGAAGACAAGTTTCCTTTAGTATTTGAAGGTGGCTTGGAAATGGCAGCACAGTTTGGCGGTAATTCTTTCAGTTGGGGCAGTGATGGCTACCGCAAAACAGATATGCCCAACGGATTAAAAGACTTTTTCAAGGTATTTATTCCCTCCGGTGGAGACAGCAACACTCCTATGGGAGAACAAACCAACATCTATGGAAACCACTTGGGAAGCTGGAATTTCTCTCTTTCATACAAGTTCAACACATGGAAACTCCGTGGTTATTATGAACACTTCTTTGAAGACCACTCCATGATGTTCGGTCAATATGGTTGGAAAGACTGCCTGGTTGGTGCAGAAATCACTCTACCCAAAAATCCATTCATCGGAACTTTCGTTTATGAATATCTAGGAACCAAAGACCAGTCCGGCCCGGTTTATCACGATACCACTTCTACCATTCCCGATCAAATCAGTGCCATGGACAACTACTATAATCACGGAATCTACACCGGATGGCAACATTGGGGTATGGGTATAGGTAATCCATTGGTTATGTCACCCATATATAATAAAGACGGCAGTATCATATTTAAAAGCAACCGCTTGAAAGCACATCATTTCGGCATAGGCGGACAGCCCACGCAAGATATTAATTACCGTGTTTTGATTTCTTATTCAAGAAATTGGGGAACTTACAGTTCTCCATTTCAGGATGTTGTTAAAAACACTTCCACTCTCTTTGAAGTGGGTTATGCACCACACCAGATAAAAGGATGGAACTTCACAGCATCGTTTGCTTTCGACCGTGGCAAACTTATGGGAGATAACACCGGAGGTATGATTACTGTCCGTAAAACAGGTCTATTCACTAAATAAAGAAATGAAAATGAAAAAATTAACAATACTATTCATCCTAAGCATTCTCTTTACTTTGCCATCATGTGACAAACTACCCATGAACGGCAAACTGGACGGGATGTGGCAGTTAATCCAGATTGACACCAAAGAAGGCAGCAACCACGATGTAAAAGAACAGAGACTCTACTACTCTGTTCAACTAAAGCTCATTACTTTAAGAGGTATGAGCGGAAGCAGTTATATCTTAGGACGTTTCGAACATTCCGGTAACTCTTTATCCCTGTATGATTTCCGTACGGGAGGCAGTGAGCAGCCATGTACCCTTGAAGACTTAAAACCTTACGGATTATATAGCCTCGAGCCTAAATTCGAAGTGGAGAAGCTAACAGGCAGCGAAATGGTTTTAAAATCCGAAGAGTCTACCTTATATTTCAGGAAATTCTGATTTCAATCGCCACGGCGATTGAAATCCCATAGGCGGCGATTGGAAACAAGACAAGCCTGCAAAAAAGAGGTGCATTACTTTCAACAGTAATGCACCTCTTTTTTATTTCTGTATTTTTTTTCTTATAGTTTCTTCAATGAACCGACAGATACCGTAGTCAATGCACAGCCAAAGTTTTCAAGCCTTATGGCTACTTTATATTTTCCACGAACTTCCACAAGTTCACCGATCAAACCTTGGAGTTGTCCTCTGGTTATCATTACCGCTGCTCCCGGTTTAAAGTCATCGGCAGAGAATTCAACCTCATCTTCCGAATTATCCACCATGAAACGCAGTGTTTTTATCTGTTCATCAGGAATAGGAACTGCTTTCCCTTTTTCTTTCAAGAAGAAAGCTACTCCCTGTATTTCCTGTACTCTCCTGAAATCTTTGATGTGAATGCGAACAAAGATATATCCATTTATAACAGGAACCACTACTTTCTTTTTCCTGTCGCTCCAAATGCGAATTACCGTTTGCAAAGGCAAATAGCACTCTATGCCCAATTCATCCAGTCTTTCCTTTACTTTCTTTTCTGCTCTCGAAGCTGTGTAAACAGCATACCAGTGCAAATCTTTATCTATTCCACCTGTTGCTGTCGTTTCCATCCTTTAAACATGTCTTTAACCAATATCCAACCAATACTTCCAAATGCTGCCAAGAAAACAAAACCTATTAAGATTAAAGGTTTGCTTGGCTTAGAAGGCTTCAAAGGAACAACTGCCGGTTGAACAACTGTATAAACCGGAGTAATTTCCTGCACCTTGGCTTTTGACATTTGCAATTGCTGAGCTACCTGATTATAGACATTGTATGCAAGATTCTTTTCATTCTGCAAGCGTTCTTCTTCTGTTTTATAACGTGCCATCACCACATTCATATTACCGTCTGTGTAAGCGGCATATGCTTGCTGGGCTTTATTATACGCATCCTGTGCTTCTTTATATAGCTTTTCTGTAAAAGCCAAATCGTGACGTGCCTTGTTGGTACGGTAATCTATGATATAATTCTGCAACTTCTTCATTACCGTATCGGTTAAAGCAGCAGAAATCAGAGGATCTTGCATAGTTACAGCCAAAGTGATGACACCACTCTTCTTATCCACCGAAGAAGTGATGCTTTTACTTATTTCCTCGGCAATACGTTGCTGGTCTTTAGTCAGATTGAAAGGATTGACCTCATTATTTCCGGTTTCCTTCTCTTCGCCTCTAATCAAAGACATAGTCCATCCCAATGCTTTAAAAGGTGCAGACAGTATATAACTCCACCAAGTCGATTTCTGATGGTTATCCATGTAATCAAACAACGTGGTATTAATGTTCCCTTCCTTATTTACCACATTCACATTGAACAGTTCAACAAGAAAAGGAGTTGAACTTACAATGTTAGGATACAGTTCGGGAGACAAAGCATCTTCGCCATTGCCGCCTCCTCCTAAGTTTATACCCGCCATAGAAGCCAATGCCCCCATACTGCCGCTAATTCCTTTTCCCCCTGTGGTTTCGGGAGCTAAAGTTACCTTGGTTTCATATTCTTTAGGAATACTGAATGCCACAACAATTCCAATTACTGCAGCTATCCCACATGCCTTAAAAACCAATTTGCGTTCAGCCCATATCTTTTGGGCTAATTCTATAAGGTCAATTTCCTGTTCTTGGTTATCAGGAGTATTATCGTGTCTTTGTATATCGCTCATAATTACTTTACTTTAAAATATTAGCAATAGTTGCAGCCATAGTTGCCAAAGAAGCAGTAGAGTTGGTAAGACTCAGGATTTCGGCAAGTCCCATTCCTTTCTTTATAGGCTTGGTAGGCACAATAATTTCACATCCCGGCTGAATGGCATCCTTATTTCCTGATTTCAATCGTGCTACCGTTCCGTTCATATAGATGACGTATGCTTTGCTTTTCTTTGCGCGGTTACCATATCCACCTGCCATGTAAATGTAATGACGGAGTTTCTTTCCCTTTTGGTAAGTTACAGTATTAGGATACATAACAGCTCCGTTTACTTTTACGGTACTTACATATTGAGGAACAATGATTCTGTCGCCTTCACGAAGCACAACGTCATAGTCACCACCCGGATTTGCAAGAGCCTTATCGAATTCTATACCGACATAATAAGTAGTTCCCAAATCCAAAGTTTTGGTGGAGATTGAGTCTTTTCCTGCTCCGGCAGATATTTTCAGAACAGTTTCCATACGAAGTTTTTCTTCCGGAGTCATCTGTCTTTCCAGTCTCACTCCCTTAGAATATGCCTGATCGGTAAGTCCTCCGGCCTTTTTGATAACCTCACTCAAGCGTTCATTTTTGTGTGTCAAAGCATAATTACCTTCAAACAATACTTCGCCCTCAATCATAATATTCTGCTGTTTTTGATAACCCGGGCTCTTACGAACATAGATTTCATCAAATGGTTGTAAAGTAAATCCGGGTTGTCCGTCAACCACAAATCCGTCTTTCAAAGCAAATGAATAAGAATGTGCTATTGTATTTTTAACATCAGTAGCTTTTGAATCTTTCACACGACGTGACACATCCACACGAACAGTAGAAGCGGCATCCAAAAGACCTCCCGCCTGTACAATCAAATCTTCCAAAGAAGTATTTTCGGCATATCTGTACATGCCCGGATAAGCAATTTCTCCATATATTGTCAGCGTTCCTTCCTCACGCATATCGTGAATACTCGGAATATACAATACATCATTTTTGCGTAATGGAATATCGGCAACTGTTCCGTTCAATAAACCTTTTACATCGATAGGAAGCACTTCCAACGTATAATCTTCCTTTTCACGATGAAGGACTCCGCGATTTAGGAACGCATCTCCACGAACCCCTTCCGCTCTCTCGATCAAAGCTTTTAATGTATTGATTTTTCCATCCATCTGGTACATTCCCGGACGATAAACAGCTCCTTTGATTTCTACTTTGTTTGCAAAACGTGCTAAAACAGAATCTACTGCAATGGAGTCGCCATCCATTACCTTGAACATATTGAAATCGAACTCTTCTACATTATAGATTTGGTGTTCACGTCCGCTCTTACGTATCAGGCGAACTGCTTTCGTATATGCATCACCAGTGAAACCGCCTGTATATTTTAACAATGAGCCTAAGCTTTCGTCACGTTTCATTTCATAGAACATCGGGCGCTTAACTTTTCCCACAACGTCAACCAAACATTCATATGGTCCAACTACGATCACATCATTATCCATCAAACGGATGTCATTGGCAATCTTGCCATTGAATATATAATCATAGATGTCTAAAGTAACAATGTTCTTACCTCCACGATAAACCTTAATCGCACGCAGGGTTCCTATTTCGTTTACTCCGCCTGCCTGATAAAGAGCATGAAACACACTCGCAAAAGAAGATAGAGTGTAAGTACCCGGAGTAACGACCTCTCCCATTACATTAACCTGAATACTGCGAATCTGTCCCAAAGTTAATTTTATCTGGGATATAGGTGCATCACCGGAAACTCCTGCATAAATTTTACTGAACTCACCTTGCAAATATGCATTTGCCTCTTTAACGGACAATCCGTTCAAGTAAATAGGGCCGAGATTTTCAACCTGAATGCTGCCATCGGGAGATATAGTCTGACGAATGGTAGTTTGAGAAGCTCCCCACACATCAATGATAACTTCGTCACCCGGGCCTAAACGGTAATCAATCGGAGTAGCAATATTCAAATTTGGTTCAAATGAAAGAATCTTATTAGAGAAAATATCACGTCCGAATATTTTCTTTTTCCGCTCAACTTCCTTTTTCTGTAACCACTGTTCCGTCGGAACAAGAATAGAATCGGGATACATAAAATCCAATCCCAAATCAGAATTTTCGAGCATTTTAGCTTGGTCTTCGGGAGTCAGTTGCTTTTCCTGAGCTTTCAGCAAATTGTTTTCACCTTTCTGCAAAGGCTTACGCTGACGGCTTTCTTCGTTCAAGGTTTCCCCTTTACCGGAACCTCCCATCTGCTTTTCATACTTATCCTTAATTCGCTGAACCTGATCTGGAGTAACCCCCTTTTTAAGCAGGTCTGTAGTAACCTGTTGTTGATTTTTTCCTTCCTTTTGTGCCTGTTTCACGTACTGAATAACCTGATCGTCAGACATCTGTTGCGCCATTCCAACGCCTGTAATAGTGAAGATTAAGATTAATAGAGTAATAATTCTACGCATATTAAAGTCTAAATTGATAATTCGTTATTTAATTTGCCCGCAAAGATAATATATTCTTTTGTTAATCAGTTTAGTTTTATGCTTCTTTTACAGCTATTCTTTTAGTGGAGCATAAAAAAGCGAAAATTACAATATAAAACAGATCTAATTAATTTTATAACAATTCACAACAGAAATAAACGCAAATCAATCAAACTAAAATAAAATATGAAAAAATACTAGAATAATGACTTGTTTTATATTTATAACATGCTATTATGTCGTATCTTTGCAGCATAACCAAATCAAAAAGAAGTTTATTTATCAATTAAAGCGTTAAAATGACAAATAAAATAAGATTCACAAAGATGCATGGAGCAGGTAATGATTATATTTATATAAATTCGTCAGTTTACCATATAGAATCCCCCGAAGAATTTGCCCGGAAATGGAGCTTGTTGCACACAGGTATCGGCTCCGACGGACTGGTATTGATCGATAAATCCCAAATAGCCGATTTCAGTATGAGAATATTCAATGCAGACGGTTCTGAAGCCATGATGTGCGGAAATGCCTCACGTTGCATCGGCAAATATGTATATGACAAAGAATTAACAGATAAAAAAGAAATAACCCTTGAAACACGGTCAGGCATTAAAAGGCTTTTCCTGCATCCGCAAGAAGATTCTGTCATAAAAGTAACAGTAGATATGGGAGAACCGCAAATAGAATCGGAATATCTCGAAATTGACAACATATCTTATGGTGGTTCCGTTATTTCTATGGGTAATCCGCATTTTGTTATTTTTGTGGACGACATTCATTCGGTAAACCTCTCGGAGATAGGCCCTGTAATAGAAAATCATCCTCTGTTTCCCGACCGGACAAATGTGGAATTCGCACAGGTAACAGGAGATAACAAGATAAGAATGAGAGTTTGGGAAAGAGGTTCGGGGATTACCCAAGCTTGCGGAACCGGAGCTTGTGCAACAGCCGTAGCAGCAATTATTACAGGCAGATGCGAGCGTGAAGTGGAAGTAATGATGGACGGCGGACCTTTAACCATCAATTGGGATAAAAACAATCATATATACATGACCGGAGAAGCTATCAAAGTCTTTGAAGGAGAAATAGAAATCTGAAAAGAACAAACAGAGCATTACAAAAATTAAAACAATAATTAGGATTATGGCACTCGTAAACGAACATTTTTTAAAGCTACCGAACAATTACTTATTCTCGGATATAGCAAAGAAAGTAAATACATTTAAAATAACTCACCCCAAAGCAGATATTATACGTTTAGGCATCGGTGACGTAACCCAAGCCCTCCCCAAAGCCGTAACGGAAGCAATGCACAAAGCCGTGGACGAAATGGCGGAAAAAGCGACTTTCCACGGATACGGCCCTGAACAAGGATATAATTTCCTGATCGAAACAATCATAAAAAATGATTACGCAAGCCGTGGCATCCATTTTGACACAAACGAAGTGTTTATCAATGACGGTGCCAAAAGCGACACGGGCAATATCGGAGACATTCTCCGCCATGACAACAGCATCGGAGTAACAGATCCCATTTATCCGGTATATATAGATTCAAACGTCATGTGTGGACGTGCAGGGGTTTTGGAAGACGGCAAATGGAGCAATGTTGTATATATGCCTTGCCTGAGTGAAAACAATTTCATTCCTGCCATACCCGAAAAGAGAGTGGACATACTTTACCTGTGCTATCCTAATAACCCCACCGGCACGGTGTTAAGCAAAGAAGAACTGAAGAAATGGGTAAACTATGCTTTGGCAAACGATACCCTTATCTTATTTGATGCGGCATATGAGGCTTACATACAAGATCCCGACATCCCCCACTCCATTTATGAAATAAAAGGTGCTAAAAAGGTAGCCATTGAATTCAGGAGCTTCTCTAAAACTGCGGGGTTCACAGGCGTAAGATGCGGATATACCGTTGTTCCCAAAGAACTGACTGCCGCAACTCTCGAAGGAAAAAGAATACCATTGAACAAGCTGTGGAACAGACGCCAATGCACCAAATTCAACGGTACTTCTTACATCACCCAAAAAGGTGCCGAAGCCGTTTATTCTCCCGAAGGTAAGGAGCAAGTGAAAGAAATTATCAATTACTACATGACTAATGCCGGAATCATGAAAGAAGGCATCGAGTCTGCCGGATTAAAAGTGTTCGGTGGTGAAAATGCGCCTTATTTATGGGTAAAAACTCCCAATGGAGTATCTTCATGGAAATTCTTCGAACAGATGTTGTATGAAGCCAATATAGTAGGTACTCCCGGAGTTGGCTTCGGTCCCGGTGGAGAAGGATACATCCGGTTGACGGCTTTTGGCGACCGTGCCGATTGTGAAGAAGCAATGAGACGGTTGAAAAGGTGGCTATGATTATTTTGTAAAAGTAGCAAACAAATAAAGCTCAAATCTGTTTTAGTGAACATATATAACATTTAAAAGCAACAGATTATGAGTAAAAACAGTAGCAGAGTATGGACTACCATCGCCATTATCGTAGCCATCTTCTTATTAGGATATTGGATATTCTTCACTAAGAAAGTAGAAAATGCAGTCGATCAGCAGGGAGAAGAGGTCATAGAAGACCTTAGTATACCCGCACAACCCGATACCACAACGGTAATAGTAAATTAAGACTATTTTGTCATTGCCGACCTGATCGGCAATGATAAATGTATTTTTATTTATTCTTTTTCCTTATATAATATGGCACAAAAAGAAAGTTTACAATAGCCTTTATTTTCCTCCACAGCCATATCAACTTTTCTTTCAGTCTGCTCATTCAATGATTTTCGCATCTTCAATGTTGTGTTCCTTGTCATATTGTGCTCTTTTACGGGAAAGGCGGAAAGAGTTCAGCAAGTCCGACAAGCCGTAGATAATGCTACTGACACCAAGCAATATGAATATCCATGAAACCATTTGCGAAGGATTATACATGGAGAGAACAATAATACCTGCAATCAGGATCAGGATAGGCACAACGAAAAGCCCGAAAGGAACGCTTCCGTATTTACGTGCGGCAATAAGCGATGCTATTTGCTGAATGCCACCCAGCAACAGGAAAAAGCCCAATACATACATCAGGGTATTCACAAAGAAAGTAGGCATTATCATGAGCCAAAGCCCGAACAGCAAACTACCCACCCCAACTATGGGAAACATACCGCCCTGCTTCTGCATAAAATAACCGATAAGGGCAATAAGTCCCGGAACAAAAAACAAAACACCTATTGTAATAACGAGGTATTCCATGGCGGTGGCAGGCCACAACACCAACAGAACACCCAATACCAAAGCAACAATGCTTCTGAGCATATAATAATTTACTGCTTTCATAACTATATATTATTTAATTCATTCACTTAGCGAAGATAGTTCTTTTTATTAAGAATATTAACAAAAAAGCAGAGAATATTGTTTCGTCGATTCATTTGCAAAAGAAAGCTAAATATACAAACTTTCCCGCCTCCCAACCGTTTCAATGATAAATTTATAAAAGTTATATCATCATGGGAAACGGAAAATTATTATTAGGTCTCGGCTTGGGTGCTATCATCGGCAGCCTTGCCACTTGCTTTGTTCATTCATCAAGAGGAAAGAAAATGAAAAGTGATTTGTGCAATGCCATTCACGAACTGGAAGAAGATGCAAGCGGCACTCTTTCTGCAGTGAAAGACAAAGTTGTTAACAAAGTAAATTACGCCAAAGGCAGAGTAGATGAAAAAATAGATCGTCTCACAGCCGAAAACAACAAATAGAGTATCATAAAGTTCTCTCTCTCACTATTCTAATAAATTAAGAGGAGATGCCAAAGCGCACCTGCATTCCCCAAGCAGGTCGACTTTGCATCTCCTCTGTCTTTTCATGGACACAAAAACAAATTCCCCTACCTTGCGTTCTTTTTCCATCGACCACATTATATATGATACATTTATGA
>ERZ826016.899-NODE-899-length-32052-cov-15.459918_pt1 | contig 32052 bp, 27 predicted proteins | sample MGYA00519872_ERZ826016 | MGnify/ENA primary metagenome ERZ826016 (study PRJEB31778, sample SAMEA3449218) | human gut metagenome | biome: human gut; feature: human-associated habitat; material: faeces | place: United Kingdom | collected 2010/2012 ... | reverse complement strand
AATGTTTAATGTATTAGAAAACCTTTTGATTTTGCACTGAGTTTTTCATTTAAGGGATCTTATTGACTACATATACAGATTTACTTATGGAAGCTGATAACAGCCGCCTAATCACAAAAGAGAAACCGCTTCGTGCAAATTATGGACGAATCAAAGGAAACAGAATAGCTATCAAAAAAGACATGATTGAAACTGAAAAGAAATGTGTACTTGCCGAGGAAATAGGTCACTACCATACTACTGTTGGCGATATTCTCAATCAAAATTATACAGAGAATCGAAAACAGGAACGGCGTGCACGGATCTGGGCATATAACAGGCTGATCGCATTATCTGATCTGGTAAAAGCATACCAGAATGGATGTCAGAGCCAATTTGAGATTGCAGAATACTTAGAAGTCACAGAGGAATTCCTGATAGACTGCATCTCCTACTTCCATGAAAAATATGGAGCATATGTCCAACATCAAAACTACTTGATATATTTTGAGCCGCTTGGCGTGCTTGAATTATATAAATAATCTAAAGGGGGATTTTACATGAAAAATCTAATCAAAAGAGTTACCGTTTTAGCATTATGCTTCACTCTCATTATGAGCTGTGTCGTTGAAGCCACGCCGCAGGATCTGCAGAATATGTCCGGACGAGATATTACTGCTGCTTTTAAAGCACAGAAATTGAAAGTCAGAAAAGCAACTTATGATAAAAATGTTTATCAGGATTGGTTGATCGAATCGGACTACAAAGAATTTGTAACATTCTGTAGTGGAAAAAAATGGTCAAATAGTGATATATACGTCATGATATGTGAGGACAGTGAAGATGCCATAAACGCATTCGCACACAAAATGTGGGAATATGGATCAGATAATAGTATGTATCAACGTATTCGTATACGCGGATCATACGAATATTTCCCTAAATATGAATTCTATCGTAGAGGGAACGTAATTATACAAATGAATACAAAGATCAGTAAAAAGGTTAGAAACAAATATAAAAAAGCATTAAAGAGCATCTACAACCGCCCCGCGCAGGTTGCAGATCAAAAATAATAAAGTTCATATATAAAAACCGCCCTGGTATTGGAAGTACCAAGGCGGCAAGCTCCTGTATGATACAGGTGCCCTACACAAGCACATTGTATCATCCGGAGCGCAGTTTTTCAAGGAATTGCGCTATTTTTGCGCCCATTTTTAGGAAGGTGATACTATGAGAAAGAGAAAAAAGAGAATGAAGCTGCCGAACGGCTTCGGATCGATCAAGTATCTTGGCAATGGTCGGCGGAAACCATATGCCGCCTATCCCCCGGTCAAGGACTGGACGGCGAAAGGTCCTGTCAGTCCCCCGGCTCTCTCCTATTGCGAAACATGGGAAGATGCCTATGCGATTCTGACTACATACAATCTGGAACAGGCAGGCAAGATCAGGGTATCCAACAATTTGTTTATTGATCGCACTCCAACATTCCGGGAAGTTTATGATCGGTTCTATGATGAAAAGTACAATCATAGCGAAAAGAAGCTATCCAAGCAGTCACAGAACAGCACAAGAGCCGCTTTCAAGAACTGCAGTGTATTACATGACAAACAGTTCGGAGAACTGCGATATGAAGATCTCCAGAATGTAGTAAACAAATGTACTCTGAAACATTCCTCTATTGAGCTCATAATCAGCCTGCTAAAGCAGATGTACAAATATGCCCTGAAATATGAGATTGTAGAAAAAGACTATTCCCAGTTCTTATATATGCCCAAAGAGGAAGATGATGAACCCGGTGTTCCATTTTCAGATGATGAACTGAAAATCCTATGGACACATAGAGAGGATTCTGTCATTCAGATGATCCTGATCATGTGTTATTCCGGTTTCAGAATCGCAGCCTACACAAATATAGAAGTAAATCTGACTGACAGATATTTTAAAGGCGGTGTAAAGACAAAGGCCGGCAAAAACCGGATTGTTCCTATCCATTCTGCCATATATGATTTTGTTACAAACAGAGCAGATAAAAATATGCTACACTGCACAGCATCTTTATTCCGGAACAAAATGTCTGCAGCTCTGGATCAGCTTGGCATAGAACGACATACACCGCATGACTGCAGGCATACCTTTTCTATGCTGTGTGAACGATATGGTGTAAATGAGAATGACAGAAAAAGAATGCTTGGACACTCTTTCGGAACCGATATCACAAATGCCAAATACGGACACAGAACACTGGAAGAATTAAGAAATGAAATTGAAAAGATACAGATCCCGCCATCATAAATTTGTTACTAATTTGTTGCTAACTGTACCTGTTTTTCTCTTTTTGATGCTATTTTCTGACTATGAATAAAACCGCCGGAAGTACCGTAAAATCAGCACTTTCAGCGGTTTTTTGTTGTAAAATCAGCATTCTCAAAAAATGGCGGAATTTAAGATTCCATTAAAATTCCATCTTATATAGAGCATTTTGTGTAATAGGAACGGAGTTTCCTGTTACATCAAAAATGTCCTGCAACAACTATACCATTGTTGCAAGACATTTACAATAAATCTTTCGAGGTTATTCTGCATCCCTGATTGCTTTTCGCACAGGCAGGATACAGCCGGGCGAAACACTCAGCTCACCAATTCCCATCTTGATGAAAAAATTTGTCAGGGAAGTATCCGCACCAAGCTCGCCGCAGATGCCTGCCCAGATGCCCGCCTTGTGAGCATTGTCTATTACCATCTGGATTTCCCTTGCCAGACGATTCCGTTCCTTTGTCTGTGTTGCGGCTTCCAGCTGTCCCGTTTTCTTTCAGACATAAAAAAGCACCCAGATTACCGCGTTTTCCGTTCGTTTTTCTGTGTGAGAACAGATATGCCGGATTATGTGCCGTGCAGACATTGGTCACTTCCAGATGCTCCGGCGTGATGCCCGCGTCTGTAAGCCACAGCTGATTGGCAAGCCACAGATCCAGCTGGTATTTGCCTTCCGCCTTCTGCTCCGGCTTCTGATATAAGAGCGTTTCCGTCCCGTTCATCCCTGCAAATGCTTTTTGAAATTCTTCTGCCACATCACTGCTGACCTCATAGCATTCCTGACAGATGGATGGCCCGATCGCCGCATGGATATCTGCCGGATCGCAGCCAAATGCCGCATGCATCCGCTCCACCATCTTTTTACCCATACCGGCCACAGTTCCGCGCCAGCCCGAATGCGCCAGTCCGATCACTTCTCTGACCGGATCCACAAAATAAAGCGGTACGCAGTCTGCATAAAAGGTAACCAGTGCTAACCCTTTTTCGTTTGTGATCAGCCCGTCAATGTCCGCATAATCACGCTGTCTGTCGATTCCCTTTCCGGCATCTTCCTTCGTAACGATCCTGATATTCGTCGTATGTGTCTGGTCGGAGCAGACGATCCTGTCTCTTGTAACGCCAAGGACCTCTGCCACTCTGTCATAATTTTGCAGGACGCAGTCTCTGTCATCCCCACGCGTAAAGCTCAGGTTCAGGCTTTCAAAGATCCCGCTGCTTGTCCCGCCTGTCCGTGTTGTGAACAGATGCCTGACACATCCTGTCTTAGTCAGTCCCGGAAAAGTCAGGTATTCCATTTCCCAGCCATCCGGACTGTTATATTTGTTTTGTACAGGTATATTTTTTGTATCCTGTGTCTTTATAATACGCTGTAGATTGTACATATTTACCTCATTTTCAGACCATAAATCCACTCAAGTGCCAGCACAACATTGTTTTTGAATTTTGACTCCGACATTATTTGTACTAAAATATCGCATCTGCGCATGATTTCCAAGTGACTTTTGTCACAGATTTACCAAATCTGGTGCAGAAATGCGTTTCTGATCCAGGTGATCTCATTTCCCAGAATGGCAATCACATCATATCTGACCGGCTGCTGCTCCGGTATGTGATACTGGTTCAGATAAAACAGTGCCACCCTGCAGATCTGCCTCTGCTTTGCCACACTGACTGCCTCCTGCGGCAGTCCATTTCCTGCATTTGCCCGGTACTTGACTTCAAAGAAAACAAGCGTGCCTTTCTCATAGCCAACTATATCGATTTCTCCCTGCCTGACTCTATAGTTAATCGTCTGAATGCGCACGCCTCTTTTTTCCAGATATACTTTTGCAGCCTGTTCGTGAGCTGCTCCTTTTCTTCTTTTGTTCATAGGATGTCCTCTCCAGACACATCCTGATCTCCCTAAACTTATCCCTATTTTTTCTTGTTCGCCTGTTCCATCTTTGCACGGATGCGGTCCATCTGATCCACAAATACAAGTATCTCAGCTACCACTTCATACAGCTCAGGCGGGATCAGCTCTCCGATCTCCAGCCTTGACAGAGTATCTGCCAGCTTACTGTCCTTATGCACCGGAACCTTTGCCTGTTTTGCTTCCTCTATGATCTTTTCCGCAAGTGCACCCTTACCGGTCGCAACGACCTTTGGCGCATCATCGTCCGGATCATAGGAAAGTGCGACCGCCTGTTTTGGTTTCTGTTCTTTTCCTGTCATATCAAGCCCTCACATCAAATGAATACTGATTGATACATACGCTTTCTTCTTCCTGATCTTTGCGCATTTCTTCCGTTACCTTAGAAGGTGTATCCTTCTGCGATACCTCCGTCTGCACCTGATAGCCTTTCTGCTCCAGTCGTTCATTCAGCAGATGAATATGTGCCTGTATAAAATCGATCATGGCATCGTCCTGTAAGTAAAAATGCGTATTTACCTTCCGGTTCTGCATGGCAACATACACATCCACAGGTCCTAAATGTTCCATATCCAGATGCAGGAAAGCACTGATACTGTCCTCTTTGGTCAGTCCCTTTTTATTGGCATACACATACAGATCCCCTGTTGTCTCCTGTCCTGCCATACGGAGCGGAAGCTGCACATACTGCATCGTCTGGGAAAGCTGGTGTAAGAAATCCAAATTTTCCCTCAGCTGGTTTGACTGGGTAAAAAGCTGTGTCTGCGCCTTTCCCGCCTCCGATACCGTCTGCGCCAGACGCGACACCTGCTCCCGCAGCTTTGTAAAGAACTGCTCTACCTCTTCCTTATCTGCCACCATTTCCGGTTTGAGCAGGAAGTTCTCTTTCATCTGTTCAGTCAGAAGACTGCGAAATTCTTTTGAAGAAAACAGACGCAATAGCTGTCTGGTATCTCCCTTTGTAAACAGATCACTCTTCATCAGCTCTGCCAGAGAATCTACGCCCAGCTGACTGCTGTTTTCCGCTGTTTCCGAAGAAACAACCTGCCCATCCGTGCTCATTTTTTCCGCATTTGACCCCTGCAGCCGTCCGCCGTCTGCTTCTGCCTGCACCTGCCTGCCATCAGTCTCTGTCTGTACTTGTCCGTCAAATGCAAGCCGTGCATCTACGCCATTTTCCGCTGTCTGACCGCCTGCCGGCTGACCTGCTACGGGATCACCTGCTGCCTCAGTCTGTCCTGTGCTATTTCCTGCTGCCGGCTGCTGATTTCCATCTGCAGGCTGCACATCACCCGGTACTTCCTGCCCTTCCAGTGGAAGCGCACCGACCTGCCCTGCCTCTGTCTGACTGCTTTCTCCGAGTAAAAGTACCAGCTCCTTCATAAAAGCAGCTGCTTCCTGCGGCGACTGCACCGCCATATCCGTAAATTCCGCAAACAGGCTGTCTGTCAGTGCATTTGCCGCCTGTGCAAGCTGACCGTTTGCATTTTGCAGGTTCTGAAACTGCGCTGCAGTCAGGTCATTGACCGGAATCTGCAGCCGGTTCATCAGCACGATATTTTCTCCCGTTGTCTGTGGATGATCCAGTACCTGACGATACATCTGCCAGAGCGAGTTTTTATCGACAGACATGCCTTCCCGCATCATGGCATCTACCATGGAAAGCGAATCCGCCGTCTGCGCAATTCCTGCCTGTTCCAATGCCTTTCCGAGTACCTGTGTCTGCGCACTGTTCTGAAAAAGTGCCTGCAACGTGATCTGTTTATCCGAGATCCCGCTGACAGCAAATGTCACCGACTGCCCGGACTGCAGATTCATACCCTCCTGCAGCTTTGCGGTCAGTACCTCCGATGGCAGCTTCACATAGACAGTATCTCCCTCTACTTTGATCACCTGACCACTGATGGCAGAGCCGACTGTCAGACTGCCCGCCTGCGCCCCTTCTGCCGTCTTGCTGCTCATATCCGTCCGTCCCGCTAATGCAGAGGAAGAAAGTCCGGACAATGTATTTTGTGTATTCCGTTGCAATAATCCAGCTAAGTCAAAACTCATTCTTTTACCTTAAAATGTGTAATAAATGATCTACGATGGATCGGACTTGCCCCATAGACGGCAAGTGCTTCGATATGCTCCGCACTGCCATAACCCTTGTTTGCCGCAAAGTGATACTGTGGCATTGCCTTGTCATACTCCATCATCAGTCTGTCCCTTGTTACCTTTGCAATGATGCTTGCCGCTGCAATGGAAACGCTTTTCGCATCTCCCTTTACGATTGGAACCTGCTGCAGAAAAAGCCTGGGAATCCGCACCGCATCATTTAATAATATATCGGGACAAACAGACAGTTTATTAACTGCCTGCCGCATTGCCTCATAGGTTGCCTGCAGAATGTTGATCTCATCGATCCGCTGCGGCGTTGCATAGCCGACACCGACCGACACTGCCTTTTCCATGATCTCATCATACAAAAGCTCTCTCTTTTTGGCGGAAAGCTGTTTGCTGTCATTTAAGTACAGGATCTCACAGTCCTTCGGTAAAATAACCGCTGCAGCCACAACAGGACCTGCAAGAGGACCTCTGCCCGCCTCATCGATCCCGCAGATTGCCTGACAGTCTTTGTACTGTTCTTCATACTGATGCATAGCCATTAGTCTTTCCCGCTCTTTTTCAAGTGCATCCAACCGTTTCTGTGCCCTTTGCACAAGCTGCCGTACACCGCTTCTTTCGTCGCTTTCAAATCTTGCTATAAAATCAGGCAGCATCTGATCCTCTGCTGCCTGTAATAAATCTCTGATCTCTCCGATTTTCATCTGTCTGTCCTCTCTGCTCCGGTTACTTTCCATGCACCACAAAACCGATCTTATCAAATGGAAAAATGCGCAGCCATGCCCTGCCAATGATCTGATCCCGCTTGATCAGACCGACGGACGGATCCCTGCTGTCCGAGCTGTTATTTCTATTATCACCGAGTACAAAGTATTCATCCGAACCCAGATAAATGCTGTTTGCCGCCATGCCCGGATCCTTGATGGCTTCCTTTCCGTAAGATTCAGAAAGCAGTTCTCCGTTGATATAAATATTGCCCAGCGCATCGATCATGACCGTTTCTCCCGGAAGACCGATGACACGTTTTATGTAATAGGTATTTGCCGTATACTGATATGGGAACACAATCACATCAAAACGGTTTGGCTCATGGAAGCGGTATGTGATCTTATCTACGATCAGGTTATCTCCGTCTTCCAGTGTATTTTCCATGGATTGTCCATGTACAACTGTTCTTTGCCCTACAAAGGCGATCACCAAATAAGTCAATGCCAGAACTGCCAGCAGATAAATACTGGTTCCGAGCACTTCCTTTAAAATCTGTTTCATTTTTTTACTCAAGCTTTTCTTCCCCTTTAATATTATGCCTGCTCTGTCGGACTTTCCAGTGTGATCCGTCCGATCCTGCCACTCCGGAAATCATCTAACAGAAGCGCCGCTGCTTTCCGGATATCCGGCTCATCACCTTTTAATACACATTTTCTGTTTCTGGCGATCTGCGCCAGCACCTCATAGGCATCCTGTTCGTTTTTGCAGCTTTCTTCTGCTTCATCCGAAAGATCATAGCGCTTTGTCAAAAGAAGCGGATAAACGTCCTTCAGATACTGGATCAGGCTGACCGCCATTTCTTCTATATTTAAAATCTCATCATTCATGGAACCGATCAGTGCCAGATTGAGCCCCACCTGCTGATCTTCAAACTTCGGCCATAAAATACCCGGCGTATCTAAAAGTTCCAGTGTCTTGCTGAGTCTGATCCACTGCTTTCCCTTTGTTACACCCGGCTTATTTCCTGTCTTTGCACAGGCTTTTCCGGCAAAAGAATTGATAAAGGTGGATTTTCCGACATTTGGGATGCCGACTACCATGGCTCTGACAGGGCGGTTCAATATTCCGCGCTTTCTGTCACGCTCGATCTTTTCCTTACATGCTTCTGCGACAACGCCGTTGATTGCCTTCATGCTGTTGCGGTTACGCGCATTGAGTGCCACAACAAAGCAGCCCTGCTTCTCGAAATATTGCTGCCACTTTGCCGTCTGCCTTTCGTCTGCCAGATCCGCTTTATTTAACAGGATCAGTCTCGCTTTATTTGCCCCAAGCTGATCAATATCCGGATTGCGGCTGGATAACGGGATTCTTGCATCCACAAGCTCGATCACCAGATCGATCAGCTTGATATTTTCCTGCATCATCCGCTTTGCCTTTGTCATATGTCCGGGATACCACTGATAGTTCATCTATACACCTATTCCATAAAGCCGATCGGGCTGTCACCCGCCGCCAGATGGAACCATACCTTTCCGATTATATTATCCTTTTTCACAGCACCGATATTACCTGATCTGCTGTCCTCACTGTTGTTGATGTTATCTCCCAGGGTAAAATATTCATTGTTCCCAAGGGTAATGGGATTTTCCGTAATCCCCGCATCTTCTATTTTATCATATTCGACATCTTTATACAAAAGACCGTTGACATATAAGGAACCGTTTTTGATCTGCACCGTATCTCCCGGCAGAGCGATCACACGCTTCACATAGTAATGGGTGTTGGAGTTACCGTTTGGCAGAAACACCACAATATCTCCGTTCCTGGGAGAACTGAGCTTATATACAAACCGGTTGACCAAGATATGCTGTCCGTTGTAAAGGCTTGGCTCCATGGAAACACCGATGACAGTTGTCCGCATGCCAAAACAGAACATGAGCACAAATGCCAGCATCCAGCAGGCGATCGTGATAAAGATCACATTCCAGATCTCCTTCATCACGGAAGCACTGATCTTTTTCTTTTTCTGATAAAAACTAAGTCCTTTGCGTCGTCTCATAAAACTTCCTTTCATCATGCATCTTCGATGCATGACATTATTTAAAAAGGGACAAGATACACAATGTATTTTGTCCCTTTTCTTTGCTTAAGCGGCAATGACTATTTTACTAACTCTTTTACTTTCGCTTTCTTTCCTACGCGACCCTTTAAGTAGTTCAGTTTTGCACGTCTTACTTTACCCTTTCTGACAACTTCTACTTTCTCAACGTTTGGAGAATGAAGAGGCCATGTCTTTTCAACGCCGACACCGTTTGATGACTTACGTACTGTAAATGTAGCGCGGTTGCTGCCACCCTGTACTTTCATAACGGTTCCTTCGAAGATCTGGATTCTTTCGCGGTTTCCTTCTTTGATCTTACCGTAAACCTTTACAGTATCACCTACGTTGAACTGAGGTACTTCTGCCTTTAACTGTGCTGCTTCGATTTCTTTAATGATTTCGTTCATTGTGTTTCTCCTTCCATTCTGGATGTTCTTAATACACTTCGTAACAGAGGACCATCTCTTTTTCACAACATTCATACTTTATCATAAAAAACAATGGAAAGCAACTGATTTTTTCAACTTTCCATTGTTTTTTACAATGCTCTGTTTTCTGTTTGCATCTGCTGTTTCCATTTTACATTTTACGATCAGTCCTGCAGAATTCTTGTCACCGCTACCGGTGTTCTGTAATAAGCACTTGCAATACGGATTCCGGTCTTCGGTGAGCTGGCACTGATCACCTGACCACCACCGATATAGATCGCTACGTGGTTGATCCTGCCGCCCTTTGCGTAAAAGACAAGATCGCCCGGCTTTGCCTCCGACATTTTGATCCTTGTACCGCTGTTTGCCTGCGCTCTTGATGAGTGTGGCAGGGAAATACCGTATTTTGCAAATACGCTCAGAACAAAGCCAGAACAGTCCGCACCCTTTGTCAGACTTGTTCCGCCCCAGACATACGGATTGCCAACAAACTGCCTTGCATATTCACAAAGCTCCACTCTGACATCCGATACACCTGCGCCATATAAAAACTCGGTCATGTTCAAGGCTGTTTTCAGCTTTGTATCAACCGTTACATAATCTGAGGATACATATAATTTGTTTCCGTCAAAATCAACACCGACCCAGTCGCTGCCACTGCCATTGTCCAGTACTTCCAGCTCTTCTCCGTAGGCAACCATATCGTAAACAGGCGAATCTAAAGAAGGTGCCTCTCTCAGCTTCAGTCCATCCGCATTTACTGTGGCAAGCTCTTTTACCACACTGTCTGCCTGTGCTACCGCATCTTTTCCGGTCAGGATATAGTCAAGACTCACATAGCCTTCCACACTGCCCGATGTGATATGTGCTTTATCGCCTTCGATCCCAAGGATCTCACAGCCGGTATCATTTTCCATCTTTCCAACGATCTTGCTGTCATCCTCCGCTGTCTCTCTGACATTCAGATGATCCGCTACCTGTGCGATACCGAGATTGGTATAGCCGTAAGCCGCTCCGGCAGTTTCTTCTTCATCGTATTCCTGCTCGTCCATATCTTCCGGTGCTACATAGATTGGAGAGGAAACCATGACTCCTGCTCCCGCTGTCAAAGCCACATCGGAATTATCCGCTTTAGCTTCTGTCTCTGCCTGCTGCATGCCATCTACGGAAATCGTCTGTACTTCTTCTGTTTCCGCCATCTGTAAAGACGGTGCGGTCAATGCATTCTGTGCACCTGCCTGCAGGGATACGACCGATGCTGATACTGCCTGCGTCTGGCAGACCATAGCAGCTGCTATGACGAGTGCAAATATCTGTTTTTTCAGTTCTTTTTTATGAAACATATAAAGCCTTCCTAAACCAATTGTATTTCTCAACCCTCGCTATTTGTTACATAATTGTTACAAATGTTACAGACATTATAACAATTTGATAGCATTGTGTCAAGTAGGAGGCTTGCCAGCCGCAAATCTTGCCAATTATGTCGTTTCTTTTACCTACTTTGTATAAATTCGAAAATATAAATTGCAAGTTATCTTCCTCTGACTTATGATATACAGGAAGCGATTCTATCTTTATGCAAATATTATTATACATTTGGAGGTAACTATATTGATCTTTGAAGGTTTTCAAAACGGAATCAACTTAGGCGGCTGGATCTCCCAGTTCGACAAATATGACAAAGCGCATTTTGACAGCTTTATTACAGAAAAGGATATTGCGTATATCGCATCTCTCGGATACGATCATGTACGTGTCCCTGTAGACTACAATGTACTGGAGGACGAAGATGGCAACATCATTCCTTCCGGTTTCGGTTATCTGGAAAATTGCCGCAGCTGGTGTGAAAAGCATCATCTGAACATGCTGATCGATCTGCATGAATGCTACGGTTACTCTTTCGATCCTCTCAAAAAAGATATGGACAGGAAAAAATTCTTCTATGATGACGCGCTGCAGGAACGCTTCCTGCATCTCTGGTCCGAGATTGCGGTCAGATTTAAAGACTATCCGGATCAGGTTGCCTTTGAGCCGCTGAACGAGGTTGTTCTGGAAGAGGTTGCAGACGCATGGAATGCCGTCATCGCAAAATATGTAACGCTGATGCGTTCTATCGTACCGGAAGCCTATCTGGTCATTGGCGGCGTTTGTTATAATAATGTGCTCTCCGTACCGCTCATCAAGGTTCCTGATACCTATAAAATTGTATTTAACTTTCACTGCTATGAGCCGATGGTATTTACGCATCAGGGAGCTTACTGGGTAGAGGACATGCCACTTGATTTCCGTATTGGCTATCCAAAGTCGCTCGCTGAGTACCGTAAAACAAGTACAGAGCTTTCCAAAGCACTTGCAGGTGCGATATTTAAGGAAGGGATCAGTGAGATCGGTCCTGATTTCTTTGCCGATATCTTTGCTCCTGCCGTGGAAGCTGCAAAAAAAGCCGGCGTCCCTCTTTACTGCGGTGAATATGGTGTGATAGAGCTTGCCTCCCAGGAGGACAAAGACCGCTGGCTTGCTGATATTTCCAAGGCATTCGATGCATTTGGTGTCGGCCGCGCACTTTGGAACTACAAAGAAAAAGATTTTGGTATTGTAACAAAAGACTTTCCAAATGCCTAAATTTCCGTATGGCAGGGAATTCCTATCCTATGAAAAAATCCCGGAAGATGATCAGATCTGGTCACTTCCGGGATTTCTGTATTTCTTTACTTTCTATGCCCAGCCCATTTCTGCGCTGTCTAAGATGATCGTAAACGGTCCTTCATTTAAAAGCTCCACATGCATCATGGCACCAAATTCGCCGCGTTCCACATCCCTTACTTCTTCTTTGCATTTCCTGATGATGTATTCATACAGATCATTTGCCATATGCGGCTCTCCGGCTTTAAAGAAGGAAGGACGTTTTCCTTTTTTGCAGTCTGCATATAAGGTAAACTGCGAGATCAGCAGCAGGGCTCCATCTACGTCCCGCAGGGACAGATTGCTCTTTCCGTCCGCATCTTCAAAAATACGAAGATCCAACATTTTGGCGATCATACGGTCTGCAAGTGCCTCTGTATCCTCCTGTCCGATCCCGATCAGTACCATATACCCTTTTTGGATACTGCCGCGTACCTGACCGTCTATGGTTACCTGTGCATGACTGACTCTTTGAATGACAAATCTCATATGTTAAAATACCTCTTTCCGTCCGCTACGTTTTTCGCGATCGCCTCTTTCAGTTCTGCAAGCCCCGCAAATTTCTGTTCCGGTCTTTCAAAATGAAACAGATGTACCGTGATATCTTTCTCGTAAATATCTTCATCAAAATCGTAAATATACGTTTCTACCCCCATGCGGTGCGTATCTTCCACTGTCGGCTTATAACCGATGTTCGTGACGCCGTAAAATGTCTGTTGCCCATAGGTAACTGTTGAAAAATAAACACCATTGGGCGGCAGCAGCTTTCCTTCCTGTGGATGCAGGTTGACCGTTGGCATACCAAGTGTTCTGCCGATCCTGTTACCATGTGCTACCCTTCCACAGATAAAATACGGCTCTGACAGCAGTGCATTCACAAGCTCCATGTCGCCTTCCGTGAGTGCTTCCCGGACAAACGTGGAGCTGATCTCCCGTCCGCCGTGACAGATCTTTTGAATGATCCTTACCTGTACCCCATTCTCACCGGCAATTTTTTGTAAAAGTGCAGCATTTCCTGCACCTTTATCTCCAAAAGATACATCTTCTCCCGCGGCAATAAAGCCCGCATGCATCTTTTTCAGCAAAAAGTCCCTGACATATGCCTCCGGCGAAACAGCCGCGGTTTCCTTACTGAACGGATACTCAACCAGATAATCCACACCCATCTTTTCAAAGGCTGCACGTTTTTCCTCTCTTGTCATCAGTTCTCCCGCCTGATTGCCTTTAAAAAAGACGGCAGGTGACGGATCAAAAGTAAAAACGGCTGTTTTCAGTCCCAGATTCCTTGCTTTGAATATCTCATCCAGCAGTCTCTTATGTCCCTTGTGGATTCCATCGAATTTGCCGATGGCAACTGCTGTCATTTCTTCAATTGTAAAATCCGTTGTTCCGGCTATTATCTTCATTTTCATTTCCTTTGTCTGTTCTGTTTTACTGTGGCAGGAACATTTTATAAGGGATAAAACGCTTTTCTGCCTGCGTATACTGATAGATTCCGTAAAATACATCTTCTGCACTGTAAACTCTGACAAAGGAGCCGTCATGGATTTGTGCAGCTTTCGTTACTTCCCGATCAGCTTTCCCGGTATTATCTGCTGTTCCAACCATATCGGCTGCTTTCACATCTGCCGGATCCATATCTGCCAGCATCTGTGCCGTAAAGCTGTTTCCGTTTGCAAGTGCAAGCCGGTACTTCTCCAATACAGTTACCTTTGGATAACTTAAAAACATCTGATCCACCGGGATCAGTATCTCAGAAAGCTTACCGGCATCACGGATCTGCTCGATCTCGGAGAGCTTATGTGCCTCAGCAAGCGAAAACCTGTCCACCCTTGTCCGCAGAAGTTCCTCCATACAGCCGCCACAGCCTGCTTCCTCTCCGATATCCTGACACAGCGTCCTGATATACGTTCCTTTGGAGCAGTGCACACGAAAACGGACACGCGGAAGCTGCATTTCCAGAATATCCAGTGAAAAGATTTCGATATCCCGCGGCTTTCTCTCTACTTCCCTGCCTTCTCTGGCAAGTTCATACAGTTTTTTGCCGTTCACCTTCAGTGCGGAATACATCGGCGGGATCTGCCGGCTTTTTCCAACAAAGCCTTCCATAATAGCCCGCAGCTTATCCTCTTCTACCTGAACCGTTTTCTCTGAAAGCACCGCTCCTGTCGTATCCTGTGTATCGGTCGTCACACCCAGCAAAAGAACTGCCTCGTATTCTTTTGTCTTGTCTGTCAGAAGATCGCATAGCTTTGTCGCGTTTCCAATACAGACAGGAAGCACACCCTCTGCCTGTGGATCAAGCGTTCCGGTGTGCCCTATTTTTTTCTGCTTCAGGATTCCCCGCAGCTTTGCCACAACATCATGCGAGGTATATCCTTTTTCCTTATATACGTTAATGATTCCGTTCATCATTTTCCTTATTCATTCCTGTTCGTTCCATTATGCAGCCCTACACATCAATACATCCTGTTTCAATGTGCAATGCTTCCATCTGCAGCACGATCTGCTCCATCAGGTTGTTGACGATATCATAAAAATTACCGTTCATATTACAGCCCGCTGCCCTGACATGACCGCCACCACCGAAAAAGACCGCAACCTTTGCCACGTCGATATACGAGCGTGAACGCATACTGATCTTATATTCCTGTGTTCCGACCTCGTAAATGAAAATCGCTACTTCGACTCCTTTGATATTCCGCAGTTCATTGACAATACCGGACAGATCCTTTTTCTCTGCGCCATAAAAATCCATTGTCTTACGATCTACCATGGAAACCATGCATTTACCGTCCAGCATCGGGAAAGCCTCTAAAACAGCTCTTCCTGTGATCTGGGACTGGATATACGTTCTCTCATAGAAGGTTTCCTCGATCAGCTTCGGGAAATCAAAGCCGTAGGAGATCAGATCTGCCACGATCCGCAGCGTTTTCGGTGAGGTATTGGAATACTGCATCACACCGCTGTCATGGATGATACCGACATAGATCGTCTGCGCCAGTTCTTTGTCGATCAGATCCAGATATTCCTGTTTGGAAGCGATCAGGTCGTATAAGACCTCGGCCGCCGAGCTTGCCTTCGGATCCACATAATAAGTGTCTCCACAGCCCGGATTACTGATATGGTGATCGATATTGATCAGTTTTTTTGCACGCAGAACATACGTATTGGCATGCCCGCAGCGTTCCGGAACCGAATCCACCACGATCATGACATCATACGTAAACGGCTTTGTATCATCCGTGATGATCTGGTCAATGCCCTGTATGAAATCATATTCCGGAGCCGGCTTTTCCAAGATCACATCGATTCTGCACTCCGGCTTCAGTTTTTTTAAGAACTGCCAGAGTGCCAGAGTTGTTCCGATGCAGTCGCCGTCTGGATTTGTATGCCCGGTAATACCGATGGATAAAGCACCCTGACATTCCTTTCCTAAATCTAACATAACACCACTACTCCTCTTCGCGGTTTAAATCCTTATTCACTTCATCAATTTTCTTTGACATATTCACACCGTATGCAATGGACTGATCCATAATGAACCGGATCTGCGGTGTGTTACGCAGATTGATCATCTTAGCCAGTTTGCTTCTGATAAAGCCTTCTGCGCTGTTTAAGCCTGCCAGCGTATCCGCTGCGGTCTGCTCATCCCCCAGCACGGAGATCCATGCCTTACAGGTCTTCAGATCCGGCGCAACTTCTACCGCAACCACACTTGTCATGAGACCGATCCGCGGATCTTTGATCTCTCCGCGGATGATATCAGCCAGTGCTCTCATGACTTCACCATTGATACGTGTATTTTTTACACTGTTTTTTCTCATATTAACTTCCTATCTAGGTACCTCGACCATAATGTAAGCTTCTACGATATCAAGCTCCTGCATCTGGTCAAAGCCCTCAAATACAAGACCACATTCAAATCCTGCTTTCACTTCTTTTACATCGTCCTTGAAACGTTTTAAGGATGCAAGCTGACCCTCGAAGATCTGCTCGCCTTCTCTTGTGATACGAACCTTGCAGTTTCTCTCGAAACGTCCGTCCAGCACGTAAGAACCGGCAATATTGCCGACTGCGGATGCCTTGAAGATCTGTCTGACTTCCGCATGACCGATCACCTGTTCCTCGAATACCGGATCAAGCATACCCTTCATGGCAGCTTCCACATCTTCGATTGCCTGATAAATAACCTTATACAGACGGACATCAACGCCTTCTCTCTCTGCTGTTGCCTTTGCCTGTGCATCCGGTCTGACATTAAAGCCAATGATGATCGCGGAGGATGCACTTGCCAAAATGACATCGGATTCGTTGATTGCACCAACACCGCCATGGATACATTTGACAACAACTTCTTCATTGGACAGCTTTAAGAGACTCTGCTTCACTGCTTCCACACTACCCTGTACATCAGCCTTGATGATCAGGTTCAGTTCCTTCAGATTGCCTTCCTGGATCTTGGTAAACAGATCATCAAGCGACATCTTGGATTTTGTTTCTTCCAGCTTCTTTACTTTGTTCTGTGCTACGAAGGTTTCCGCAAACTGCTTTGCCGTCTTATCATTTTCATGTGCGATCAGAATCTCACCTGCGTTTGGCACATCAGAAAGACCTAAGATCTCAACCGGTGTGGAAGGACCTGCTTCTTTCACTCTGCGTCCCTTATCATCTACCATGGCTCTTACCTTACCATGTGCTGCACCTGCTGATACAAAGTCACCGACATGCAGTGTACCCTTCTGTACCAGAACAGTTGCAACGGAACCGCGTCCCTTATCCAGCTCGGCTTCGATAACAAGACCTCTTGCCTGTCTGTTCGGATTTGCTTTCAGCTCCAGAATCTCGGCTGTCAGAATGATCGTCTCAAGTAAGGTATCGATTCCTTCACCGGATTTTGCGGAAACCGGTACAAATTCTGTTGTTCCGCCCCAGTCTACCGGGATCAGTTCATATTCTGTCAGTTCCTGCTTTACACGATCGATATTGGCATTTGGTTTATCGATCTTGTTGACAGCAACGATAATTTCAATACCTGCGGCTTTTGCATGATTGATCGCTTCTACGGTCTGTGGCATAACACCGTCATCTGCCGCAACAACAAGAATTGCGATATCTGTTGAGTTTGCACCACGCATACGCATTGCAGTGAAAGCTTCATGTCCCGGTGTATCCAGGAACGTGATCTTTTCACCCTTTACATTAACTGTATAAGCACCGATATGCTGTGTGATACCACCGGCCTCGCGGTCTGTGACATTTGTCTTACGGATCGCATCCAGAAGGGATGTTTTACCATGATCGACATGACCCATAACACAGATAACAGGTGGTCTCTTTACCATGTCCTTTTCATCTTCATCGTCCTCTTTCAGCAGTTCTTCGATCACATCGACCTGTACTTCCTTCTCACAGATGATGTCGTAATCGATCGCAATGTTTTCAGCCGTCTCAAAATCAACTTCCTGGTTGACTGTGACGATCTGTCCCTGCATGAAGAGTTTCTTCACGATAGCAGAAGGTTGCAGCTTCATCTTATCTGCCAGATCCTTGATCGTGATTGTTTCAGGAATTGTGATCACCTTGATCTGTTCTTCTACAACTTCCTCTTTCTTTTCAGGCTTGATAAATCTGCCTGCTTTATTTTTGTTTTTCAGCATTGCTGCATTGTCATCTTCGTAGATATGATCCTTTTTGCTTCTCTTATCTCTTTCCTGACTCATGCGCCTCTTTTCATCATCACGATGCTTTTCAGGCTCATTCATCGGTGCTTCCGGAACATATCCTTTACCCGGCTGATTTTTGCCGAATCGATTCTGCGGTCTGCCATCGCCTCTGTTAGGGCGGTCATTACCTGCAAAAGGTCTGTTACCACCCTGACGATTCTGAGCATTGCCATTACCCTGGCTACCGCGATTATAACCGCCGTTACGGTCTCTGTCATTTCTCTGTCCGTTTGCTCCGCTGCCGCCGTTTTGTGGTCTTCTGTCGCCATAACGCTTCTGTCCGTCTCCATTATTGTTATAAGCTCTTCTTTCTGTATTCTGCGTTGCACCTGTCTGGTTATTTCTGCTGCGGTTATCAGCCTGCTGCTGGTTTGTCTGTACCTGCTGCTCCTGCTGCCTTACCTCTGTTTTTGGCTTCGGCTGCTGATTTGCCGGCTGTGGCTTTGGTGTCGGTGTGATCGCTACCGGTTTGATCACAGGCTTTGGCAGAGGACGATACGTCTGCGCTGTCTGTGTCACACGGCTTCCGCGTACACTGCCACGGTCATTGCCATAGCCCTGCTGTCTGCCACCGCCATTATTATTTCTGTTCTGTGCATTTCCTGTCGCATTTCCGTTTCCGCCCTGGTTTCTTTTTCCTGCCATGTTGCTGTTGTGCGGATTGCTGACAAAGATAATATTTTTCTTTTTCTTCGGTGCTTCTTCTGTCTTTGCTTCCGGCTTAGCTGCCTCTGGCTTACTTTCTGCCTTCGGCTGTGGCTTTACTTCTGCCTTTGGTGCTTCCGGCTTACTTTCTGCCTTTGGCGCCTCTGCCTTTTTAAAGTTTGCCCTGACTGCTGCAACCGCTTCTTCATCCAGGCTGGAATCACTTCTTTTTACTTCCACACCCTTGGATGCCAGAAAGCTCTTTACATCGTCATTTGATATGTTTAACTCTTCTGCTAATTCACGCACTTTCAATTTTGCCATCTATTTCACTACCTCCGTCTAATTAAGTAAATTTATAATCGCATCTGCAAATCCCTCGTCTGTCACCGCCAGAGATGCACGCACTTCCTTACCCATCGCATGTGCCAGTTCCTCTTTGGTACCGCATACATAGCATGGCACCTCGTAAAAGCTGCATTTATCCTGAAACAGCTTTTTTGTGTTATCCGATGCGTCCTCTGCCACAATGACAAGACAGGCTTTAAAGCTCTTTACCGCTTTTTCCGTTGCGAACTCACCACTGACTGTTTTTCTGGCTCTCGTTGCCAGACCGATCAGGGAAAAAATCTTTTTCTTATTTTTCACTGTTTTCGTCATACTCCTTTTGCAGGCTCTCATAAACCGACTGATCTATACTCATTTTGAAAGAGCGCTCCAATCCTTTGTTCTTCATAGCCATCTTTAAGCATTCTTCCTGTTTGCAAAGATAAGCACCTCTCCCATTTTTTCTACCGGTTACATCTAAGACAATATCGCCTTCCGCAGTCTTAATGACACGCATCATTTCTTTTTTGCTCTTCATCTGCCCGCATCCGACGCATTGTCTGAGTGGAACTTTTTTACTCATAAAACTCCTCTGTTTCTTTTATTCTTCCATATTGTCTGCAGGCTCTTCTGTTTCGGAAACAGTTTCTGTATCCATCACATCCTCTGCAGCTTCATCTTCATCTTCATACTCATCATCGATATAATCTTCATAACGGAAGCCCGGAGCATCCTTTGCCTGTGTCTCGGACTTGATATCGATCTTATATCCTGTCAGTCTTGCTGCCAGTCTTGCATTCTGTCCTTCTTTACCGATTGCAAGAGATAACTGGTAATCCGGTACAACAACCTTGGCTGTCTTTTCATCCGGATCCGCAAATACTGCTACGATCTTCGCCGGTGATAATGCATTCTGGATCAGGTTACCCGGGTTCTCATCCCAGTTGATGATATCGATCTTCTCGCCGCGCAGCTCATTTACGATGGAATTGACTCTGCTGCCGTTCATACCAACGCAGGCACCGACCGGATCCACATTCGGATTGTCGCTCCATACAGCCATCTTTGTACGGCTTCCTGCTTCACGGGCAATCGCTTTGATCTCAACCGTTCCGTCTGCGATCTCTGCGACCTCTGATTCAAACAGTCGTTTCACGAGATCAGGATGGGTACGGCTGACAAGGATTCTTGGACCCTTTGTTGTATTCTTGACTTCCAGAATGTAAACCTTGATACGCTCTGTCGGCTTGAATACCTCACCCTTTACCATTTCATTTTCATTTAAGATCGCATCTGCCTTGCCAAGGTCAATGCTGATGTTTCTGCCGATATATCTCTGTACGATACCTGTTACAACGTCTTTCTCCTTTTCGTAGAACTGGTTGTAAACAACGTTTCTCTCTTCCTCACGGATCTTCTGTAAAATAACATTCTTTGCATTCTGTGTTGCAATACGTCCGAATTCTTTGGATTTGATCTCTACGGAAACTGTTCCGCCGACCTCAGCCTTTTTATTGTATTTCAGGGCATCCTCTAAAGCGATCTGCAGGCAGTCATCTTCCACTTCTTCCGGTGTTGCGACAACTTCCTTCTCGGCAACTACCTTAAAGTCACCTGTTTCACGGTTCATGCTGACCGTAACGTTATCTGCCTTTCCGAAATGGTTTCTGCAGGCAGTCAGCAGAGAATTCTCGATCGCCTCAAAAAGAGTTTCCTTGCTGATCTCCTTCTCCTTTTCCAGAATGTCCATTGCTTCAATTAATTCTTTGTTCATTTTTCCTTTTTCCTCCTATATTCTATCAAATCGTATGCTTTCTGTATTTTCTCTTAAAACTCAACATAAGGTCTGACAAGTGCAAGCTCATTTCTCTGCAGGACACGCAGTGCGCCGTCCGGCTCTTCGATCGTGATCTGTTCTTTATTATAGGCTTTCAGAACACCCATGAATTCTTTCTTTTTGTCGATCATCTTATAGGTGCGCATTTCGATCGGCTTTTCCAAATACCTGTTAAAGTCCTTATCTTTTTTCAGCGGTCTTAAAAGTCCCGGGCTGCTGACCTCCATAATGTACGAATCCTCGATGAAATCATTCTGATCGATCACGTCGGAAAACGCACGGCTGACCATCTCACAGTCATCAATGGTAATACCGCTCGGCTTATCAATATAAGCCCGCAGGTACCATGTACCGCCCTCTTTTACATACTCCACATCCACCAGCTCAAATCCATGGCTTTCTACGATGGGAAGCAGCATTTCTTCTGCTTTTGCTTCATAAGTTTCTTTTTTCGCCATTTTCACCTGTCCTTTACTGATTGCTTTATGACCTTTAGACATTATACAAAAGAGTGGGCTTTGCAGCCCACTCTTCTAGTAAAATCATATCATCTTTATGCAGTATAGCACTCTGTTTCCCTGTTTGCAAGGTTTTTTCGCAATTTCTTTCGGTTTCTTCTATTGCCTATTTTTTAATCTTCACAGATTTCTTCTGCCCTTTTCCCTTGAACAGGCTCTTGTAAGACTTCAGCTTTTTCTTCGGTACTTTAATAACGCATTTTCTGTTGATGCCTGTGAGAGCACCTTTTCCGACTTTCTTTAATTTTATACTCTTCACAGTAATCTTCTTGAGGTTTTTGCAATTCTTAAAGGCATTCTTTCCGATAGAGGTTACATTCTTTCCAATCGTAACGCTCTTTAAGTTTTTACAGCCTTCAAAGCTGCCAGCTCCGATCTCTGTGATCGTATCCGGGATAACAATGCTCTGCAGCTTCTTGCTGTTCTTAAATGCCTTTGCTGCAATGCCTGTTACCTGATATTCCACATTATCAACTGTAACGGTTTTCGGAATTGTAACCTTCTTTGCTTTCTTGTCCTTTGCAGACAGCTTTGTAATCGTTACAGATGGTTTCCCTTTGGAAGAATCGGATTTTGTTACCTTATATTCTCTGCCGGTTTTCTCTTTCAGAGTTGTTCCAGCCGCAGGCACATCTGCTTCCGGCGTCTTGGAAGGGGCTGCAGATGGTTTTGCACTTGGCTGCTCGCTTGGTGTTACGCTTGGGGCTGCAGATGGTGCTGCACTCGGCTTCTCACTCGGGGTTGCAGATGGTGCTACGGATGGTTGCTCACTTGGCTTCGGACTTGGTGATGCGGATGGAGCCGATTCTGAGGAGTTACAGTGCAGGGTAAAAGGAATTGAGATATTTTCATCCAAGTCTTCATCATAAATCACGAAAACATCTGATGCATCACCGCCATTTCCAAAGCTGATTGCATTCCACTGTTCCTGTGTGCCTGTATAATATACATCTTTTAATCCGATACAGTCCACAAATGCATAATTCCCTATGCTCGTTACACTCGACGGGATCTCTATGCTCGTTAACCCGCTACAGCCTTCAAATGCAGATTCCCCTATACTCGTTACACCTTCCGGGATTGTTATACTTGTTAGGCCTTCACAGAACTGAAATGCAGCACTTCCTATACTCGTTACACTTGATGGAATTTTTGTACTCTTACATCCCAATATAAGGGTATTTGTCTTTGTTTCTATAAGAGCATTGCTGTTATCTCTGCTGTCATACATCGCATTGCCAGCTTCTACAGTTATACTTGTTAAACCGCTACAGCCATCAAATGCACCGTACCCTATGCGCGTTACACTCGACGGGATCTCTATGCTCGTTAACTCGCTGCAGTCCCAAAATGCTCTTTCCCCTATGCGCGTTACACTCGACGGGATTTTTGTGTTTTTACAGCCATGTATAAGAGTATTTGTCTCTTTTTTTATAATGGCATTACAGTCATCTCTGCTGTCATACACTGTATTGTCTGCTTCTACAACTATGCTGGTTAACCCGCTACAGCCATAAAATGCACCGTCCCCTATGCTCGTTACACTCGACGGGATCTTTATGCTCGTTACCCCGCTGCAGTCGTCAAATGCAAAACTCCCTATTTCCGTTACACCCACTGGGATCTCTATGCTCGTTAACCCGCTACAGCCATCAAATGCAAAACTCCCTATTTTCGTTACACCCGATGGGATTTTTGTGTTATTGCAGCCCTGTATAAGAGTATTTGTCGCTTTTTCTATAATGGCATTACAGTTATCTCTGCTGTCATAGGACACATTGCCAGCTTCTACGTTTATACTTGTTAACCCGCTACAGCCATAAAATGCACCATACCCTATGGACGTTACTCCCGCCGGTATCTCTATGCTTGTTAATCTGCTACAGCCGTAAAATGCAGAAGACCCTATGGACGTTACTCCCGCCGGGATCTTTATGCCAGTTAACCCGCTGCAGCCCATAAATGCTTTTTCCCCTATGCTCGTTACACTCGACGGGATCTCTATGCCGGTTAACCCGCTGCAACCCATAAATGCTCTTTCCCCTATGCTCGTTACACTCGACGGGATCTCTATGTTTGTTAATTTGGTACGTTCATTAAACGCTCCATTCCCTATACTCGTTACTGCAATATTCTTAATTTTCGTGGGTATTTCTACAGCTCCCTTTGCATCATAATCACACTCTGTTATTTCTACATATTTTGTTTCATCCGGTTTCTGATAAATGCGATAGGACAGATATCCTTCTTTTCCATTCTCAACCTCTGTATCTTCCGTTTCTAACATATCTGCCTCAATATCTGCCGCATCTGCTTCTTCTACAGTCTCCCCGGCTTCTTCCGGCTGTGCTTCCTCATCTGCTTCCAGCTCCGGCTTTTCTGCCGTTTCCTGCTTCGCTGCTGTGTCTACAGTCACGGCTGTTTCATTCTCCGAAACGGTCTCCGCAGCTACCGGTACTGAACTGCAGATCATTGCTGCAGTCAATACCATTGTCAACATTTTTTGTACGTATCTCTTTTTCATACATTTCCTCCCTATAAAAAGAATTATCCCTTTTTTGTAACCCATGATAATTATAATCTACTATGACAGGAATGGAAACAAAAAGAACGTGATTCACTCATTTTTTATGAAAATTAACTTAAAACAGCAAAAAATTTTGTATATATTTCAATCGTTTGACAGTTGAATAAGGGAAAATCCTCGCAGTTTTATGCTTGACAGCATTTTACTCCGCGGATTCTTCCATCAGATTGCTTTCATCACCCAGATCTACCTTTTTCAGTTCTCTCCTGAAGAAGATATCATACATGACCGGTACAATGAAAAGTGTCATCAGTGTTGCATAGGCAAGTCCGCCGATGGAAACAATGACCATACCACGGCTCATGACCGCGGAAGCATCTTTAGAAAGTGCCATTGTCATCATGGCAAGGATCGTCGTCAGCGCCGTCATCAGGATCGGGCGCATACGTGTCTTTCCTGTTTCTACAAGTGCTTCTCGTTTTTCCACACCTTCCAGTCTTAACTGGTTTACATAATCCACAAATACAATACCGTTGTTTACAACGACACCTGCCAGGATCAAAAAGCCCATCATGGCGATCATGGAAAGCTCCTCTCCGGTCAGCATCAGTCCAAGGAAACCGCCTGTAAATGCCAGCGGGATCGTAAAGAGCACGATAAACGGTGATAACAGGCTCTGGAACTGTGCTACCATGATCAGGTAGATAAAGGCGATCGCCAGTGTGATCATCAAAAGCATATCATGCATCATGCTCATGACCTGCGTGCTCTCGCCTGCGATCTCGATCCGGTAACCCTCCGGTGTCTTATAATCGTCCAGTTTGTCTTCTACCGTTCTGGATAACAGGGTTGTATTATAGCCTTCCATCGTATCTGCGGTAACGGAAATATAACGCTCCTGATTTTCGCGGTTGATGCTGGATACACTTGCACCCTCGGAAACCTTTGCAAATTCAGACAGCTTATGCTCTTCCTTCACAGACTTGCCATCCTCATCCTGCGTCGTTGTCTCAAAGGTATATGCCATCAGGTTATCTTCCGTCAGTATTTCCGTATCATCCACGATCGTCACCTGATAGGTTTCATCAGCCGTAGTCAGTGTTGTTGCATCCTTACTATCGGTCAGTTTTCCGGACAGTTCACTGTAGATCTGTGCCACTGTCAGCCCGAGGCGCATTGCCTTATCCTTATCAACGGTAATGACAAGCTGTCTGTCACCGTCGCTCTGTCCGTTTTCGATGTTTTCAAAGCCTTCTATTCCGGAAAGCAGGTTCTTCATATCCTCGCTGACCGAAAGCAGCGTATCCAGATCGTCTCCGTAAATATTCAGTGTCAGACCGTCTCCCGTCAGTGCGGACATATCCATATTGGAGGTTGCAACACTGTATTCGACCTGTGGATAGTCTTCCATCATCTTTTCCAGCTTCTTTGCCACCTTAGTGTTATTTTTCCCGGTCTCGTCATCAAGCAGCAGGAAGAAGGTAAAATCCTTATTACTGCCGGAGCTCAGCATCATATCACCGCTTCCGCCACCGGACATAATGCCGACTGTTTCGATGCCCTGTACGGCCTGCAGCTTCTCCATCAGTTCATCTGCTACCGCATAGCCTTCCGTTACTTTCATTTCGTCAGGCATATTGACGGTCATGCTCATCTGTCTGCCACCCATTTCAGGCATCATGATCATACCGGTTGACAGCACTCGCACGACACAAAGCACCAGCAAGGCGATCGCAAGTGCAAGCGGTACGAGCTTTACCTTCAGGCAGAACCGGAGCACTTTATCATACACCTTTAATACCTTGTCAAACAGCCTGTGTGACTTTTCTTTCGTATTTTTCAAAAGTACCACGCTCATGCTCGGTACGACAGTCAGTGCCACGATCAGGCTGGCGATCAGACTGTAGGCAATGGTCAGTGCCATATCCGTAAACAGCTCTCTGGTCAGACCTGTGGTAAAGACGATCGGCAGGAATACGCAGATGGTCGTCAGCGTAGATGCTGCAATCGCGCCTGCTACCTGATTGGCTCCCATAACCGCTGCCCGCGCCGCGCTGATGCCTTTATTGCGCAGTCTGTATATATTCTCGATCACGACGATCGAGTTATCTACCAGCATACCGACACCGAGTGCCAGACCGGATAAGGAGATCATATTCAATGTGATATTCGTAAAATACATCAGCACGACCGCAAAGAGTACACTCATTGGAATACTGAATGCCACGACAACTGTCGGCTTGTAATCTTTTAAGAAGATCGCCAGTACAAGGATCGCAAGCAGTGCACCCCAGATCAGGTTGGACAGTACGGAATCGATGATCAGCTTAATATAATCCCCCTGATCCATCAGCGGCGTGATATGCAGTCCGTCATACTTCTCTTCCAGTTCCTTGATGGCTTTGTTACATGCCTTTGACACATCGGAAGTACCTGCGGTGCTCGACTTGGAAATACTTAATATCACACCGTCATTTCCGTTGATCTTTGCATAGTTATCGTCTGCATTGTCAATGACTGTCACATCCGCCACATCACTGATCCTGACATCTCCTACTTTGTCTACCTTGCAAAGTACCATGTCTTCCACTTCATCGATTGCAGAGAATTCATCTCCGACCTTGACAAGCACCTGTGACTCATCTTCATTTTTGATATACCCTGCAGGCATATTGAAGTTCTGGGCAGATAAAAGCTGTGACAGGGTATCCATCGTCAGAAGGGCATCCAGATTGGCGCTTTCCATTGCCTGCTCCCTGCTGTCATCAAGCTGTTCCTGTGCATCCTCCATCTGCTTTTCGCCGTCTTCAATGGAAGTCATGCCACTTGCCATCTGCGCCGTATATGCGCCAAAGGAAGCTGCTGCCGTGATCTTGCCCGCCTCTACATCTACATAGGCATCTTCTGCCTGCCGGATCGATGCATCCACCTTATCCTTAACCGCCTCCGCAGCCTTGATCTCGATCGCCAGATTCGCAAGCTCTGTATCGATCTGCGGAATCCTGACTTCTACAATGTCATACAGCTTCTGCAGATTTGCTTTGGTCATCTGCTTTGCCGCATCACTGTTTCCCTGACTTTCCAGCAGCTTTTTAAATGCTTTCAGCTTATCCGGATTGTCCAGCGCATCCTTTACGTTCTCCGGAATCTGCGCTGCCTGCTCCGCGATCTGCTGCTCTGTCATTTCTTTTGCCGTATCCTGCGCTGTCTGTTCGATCGCCGCAGCAGCATCTCCCAGCATTGCCAGATACATATCTACATTTGCAGCGTCGATCGTATCCGTGATACCGGCCTGCGCCACCGCCTGCTGTACAGCCGCGATCTTTACCTGTGTGTAGATCTGCGTATAAACAGCCTGATAGGTCTCATCCGATGTCAGTGTTTCCTTTGCAGTCTGAAAGCCCGCATTGATCTGGTCGTAGCTTTCGACGACCTTATTTTCCACATATGCTTTCCGCTCTGTTTTCAGTGCTGTTTCATCTGCCTGAAGCCCGACAAGCTGCGCAGCATATGCCGCTTTGGTCGCCATTGCCTCATCCAGCATCTTACTGTATTCTGCCAGCTCTTTTGTCTTATCCGTCTGCTCTGTCTGCAGCTTTTCCTGATTGCTTTTCAGCTCTGCCTTTGCATCCTTCAGCTTTTTCTTTGCATCGTCAAGCTCTGCCTGTGCGTCATCCAGCTTGTCCACCGTGATCCCCAGAATCTGGTTATTGACCTTCTCGATCTTCTTCTCATTTAAGCGGATCTCGACTGTCTTTTCCACAAGTCCCGTTTCCGTTACACTGGCAACACCGCTCTGCCTCTCCAGATAAGGCGTTACCGTTTCTTCCGTGAACTTTGTCAGCTCATAAATATCCATTCCGGTGTAATCGACCGCTGCATACATGGTCGCCATCATATCCGGCGAGATTTCTAGAAGGGACGGTGTGCCTGCCATATCCGGGAGCTCGATCTGGTCGATCTGACTTGAAAGCTTTACCATGGCACTGTCCATATTGGTCTCTTCCGCAAATTCCAGCGTGATCATACTGTAATTTTCATTGGAAACACTCGTAACATTCTCGACACCATTGACAGTTCCAAGTGCAGACTCGAGCACCTGTGTCACATCATTTTCCACTTTTTCGGGTGATGCGCCCGGATAGGTTGTGATCACAAGTATGTACGGGAGGGAAATACTCGGCAACAGATCCGTCGTCATTTTGGTAAAGCTGACGATACCGAGTACAAGCAGCATAACAACTGCAACCAGTACGGTGAATGGTTTTTTGACACTGTATTTTGACATGTTTGGTTCTCCTGTTTTAGATTATATTTCATACTATATACTCGAAAATCCTGCCGCTTACGCGCCAGATATGCTGCTTTGCAGCATATCTGATTTTACATAAAGATAACTATTCAGAACCACATTCGCAAAATCGCATCTTTCGATGCTTCCATTTGCTCATGTGGTTACTTCGCCCTATAAATATCACATAATATTCTCACGAATACAAGCATTCGCCGCATATTATGTGATATTTACATGGCTCTGAATAGTTTCCATAAAATAAGAAATGGGCAAGACCCATTTCTTATTGATTTTATTTCTTATTTACTTTTTAGATATCACCGGCTGTTTTGATAAACAATTCCTCTTCAACCGATTTTTTCTTTCCGCTTTCCTTCGGTGCGTATTTTCCTTTCGGCTTGGAAATGATCTCATGCTTTCCTTCCGCTGCCTTGCCATCCTCGATCTGCTTGGCTACTTCATCATAGAACTCAAGTGCCACGATCTCATCATAGCCCATGTAGAAATCTGCATTTCTGGAATCGCCCTTGCTGATCTGTCCGCTGTAATCGTAAGTCACATCTGTATGCTTACGAATCCCAACATACGTATCCTCGATCTTAATAAACTTAACCGAAGTACGTGTGGTACGATTACCTTCGATCTCCAGTTCCTGACTGAGCTTGATGCCACTGCTTAAAATGACACTGATCAGTTTCGAATCGATATTATCTACTACAATCTGATTAAATACTTCTTTTTTCATACCTATACCCTCTCACACGTTGATTGATAACCCCAAGAATTACTTTATTTTATCATGGCAATCCCGCTTCGTAAACCACTTTTTTGCGTGTTTTTATCTCTTTTCCAAAAATATTTTCAACTTTTTGAAAAAAATGCTTGCAATTCCATTTGATTTATAATACTATAGTCAAGGACGTTTTAAAAACGCCTTATGGCTAATTGGTCAAGCGGTTAAGACGCCGCCCTCTCACGGCGGAATCAGGGGTTCGATTCCCCTATTAGCTGTTCACTGTTTTTATAACAGCCCAACCCGAAAATCCCGTAAGCGATGCTTACGGGATTTTTTATTGCATTTATTTTCTTTAGCACCTAGTTTTTTAACATAGCTCGTAATCTTTTTACTTCCGCCTCAAGTTCATCCGCTCTTCGACGTTCTTTTTCTGTATTTTGCCGCTCCTTCTCTGTGTTTTTACGCTCAATTTCTATCCCCTCCCGTTTTCCGGCATTATATTCCGTAAGAAGGCATCTCTCATAGTCTTCCCTTGCTTCACACTGCATACGGATTTTTTCATCTTCACTCAGTTTTTTCATTGTCACTACCATATTCTCAAATACCTCCTCGCCTCTTGCTAACTGCTCAAGTTCTTCCAGAGTCTCTGCATTGAATATACCCGCCCATTTCAAAATCTTTTTATCTGTTTCAGACTGGTCTTTTGCATCTACATCTAAAATCTGATATTTTGCCATAAACTTTGGATGTTCTTCAAATAATGTAAAGTCTAAAATACCAATATGATATGTAGGGAACAACATACCATAATCTTGCCCACTCTTGATACTGTCATAGGCTCTCGCCCAGTATAATAGTGATCGATTTGTCCAGTATGTCTGCTTATACACCTGTAATTCAATATTGATGATCCTTGCATCATTCAGCTTGATCTTTACATCTAAGATACAATCTTTTCCTTCAATCTCCTTACCAAGCTCAATGGGATTTTCGATGTGACAGCTTACAATGTCTGTCTCATCCATCTCTAAAAGTGTTGCTAAAAGATTTCGTAACACCTCTTCGTTCTTTTGTAAAACTGCATGGAACATATAGTCATTTTTCATTCCATAAAATTTTCTTTTTTCTGCCATCTACTATGGTCCTCCTTTGTTTGTCACAGGAGTTACCATATATCATATTATTTCGAAACTCCTGCCTTATTGATAAATGTGAAATAAAGCATGAATTTTCTGAAATAAGATATGAGTAAGACTTTGGATCGTTATGTTTAAAATACGCTTCATTTTCTAACAATCCGATAGACTTGATAAAAGAAAATATGCTTTGCAATAACTATATCATTATTGCAAAGCATTGACAATCACATAATATGTTTTTCAAATGGGATGATTTTAAATCAAAAACTAAATTTCGTCTCTGAAAAACTGTATTGTCATATAGTTTTCCCTCCAATCATCACAGTTCATTCGCATATCGCCTCTCCTATTATGGTAATACCACGAATTGCTTCGTGCTCCGCACTCCCGCAATTCTCTCAGACATTCGCATATCGCGAAGCTTACGCTTCTATGTTTTTTGTAACACTGCAGAGCCTCATTCGCAAAATCGCCTCTTCGAGGCTTTCCTTTTGCTCATGATGGCTGCTCGCCATATAGATTTATAAAAATTGCCCTCTCCAAGCAAGCTTGACGGGCAATTTTATATAAATCTGCCTGGCTCTGCAGTATTACATGAAGTCAAATAAGCTCAACTGGTTTGACTGGGGCAGGCTGCCAAGAAGTCCCAGCTCGCCCATCTTATCAATAACGTTCTGCGGTGCTTTGCTGCGGCTTCGCAGATCATCTCTGGATAAGAACGGTCCGTCCTTTGCCGCTTCCATCATTGCTTCTGCGGCTTTATCTCCCATACCGTCGATACTGCCGAGGGATGGCATGATCTTGCCGTCGATGATCTGGAACAATCTCGAATGTGCTTTGTAAATATCGATTGGCATAAACTCAAAGCCTCTCGCATACATTTCCTGCACGATACGCAGATCACGGATGGAATCCTGTTCCTTCTTGGATAGCTCATCCTTCCTTCTGTTGTAATCCGCCAGCACGGCTTCAAGATGCTCCTTACCCTGACACATCAGTTCATAGGAAAAGCAGTCCGCTCGGATACTGTAAAATGCCGCATAGTAGGCAAGCGGATAATTTACCTTACAATACGCAATACGCCATGCCATCATAACATAGGCTGCAGCATGTGCCTTCGGGAACATGTACTTGATCTTTTTGCACGACCAGATATACCAGTCAGGTACATTATGTTCCTTCATGGTCGCGATCCATTCGTCCTTCAGGCCTTTTCCCTTTCGGACACTTTCCATGATCGTAAAGGAAAGTCCCGCCTCAACACCCATCTGCATCAGATAGATCATGATATCATCACGCGTACAGATTGCAGTCGAAATCGTTGCCTTGCCTTCCTCGATCAGCGTCTGTGCATTGCCCAGCCATACGTCCGTACCATGGGAAAGACCTGCGATACGGACAAGATCGGAAAACGAGGTCGGCTGCGTATCAATTAACATCTGCATGGCAAAATCGGTACCGAACTCCGGAATACCGAGCGATCCCAGTTTACAGCCTAAAATATCCTCCGGCTTGACACCGAGTGCATCTGTATTCTGGAACAGGCTCATAACATCCTTATCATCCAGCGGGATCTTTGTCGGATCGATCCCTGTCAGGTCCTGCAGCATACGGATCATGGTCGGATCATCGTGTCCGAGAATGTCCAGCTTTAACAGGTTGTGGTCGATCTTATGGTAATCAAAATGTGTGGTTACGATATCCGTTGTCATATCATTTGCCGGATGCTGTACAGGCGTAAAGGAGTTGATCTCCTCGCCCAGCGGCAGTACAACGATACCGCCCGGATGCTGTCCGGTTGAACGTCTGACACCGGTACAGCCTTCTGCGATTCGTTCAATCTCACAGCGGCGTTTATGGATGCCACGCTCTTCATAATATTTCATCACATATCCGTATGCCGTCTTTTCTGCCAGCGTACCGATCGTTCCGGCGCGGAATGTCTGTCCGTAACCGAAAATAACTTCTGTATATTTATGTGCCTTACTCTGATATTCACCGGAGAAGTTCAGGTCGATATCCGGCTCCTTATCTCCCTTAAATCCAAGGAATGTTTCAAACGGGATATCAA
>ERZ826016.897-NODE-897-length-32095-cov-6.670662_pt1 | contig 32095 bp, 25 predicted proteins | sample MGYA00519872_ERZ826016 | MGnify/ENA primary metagenome ERZ826016 (study PRJEB31778, sample SAMEA3449218) | human gut metagenome | biome: human gut; feature: human-associated habitat; material: faeces | place: United Kingdom | collected 2010/2012 ... | reverse complement strand
TACTACTTGTATCTTGTTTATGTAAATCTATTCAAAGAACTCTTCTTGTTCGTTTGCTTTCGTTTTGAAAGCGGGTGCAAAGGTAAATACTTTATTTTTAATCACCAAATTATTTCGAAAGTTTTTTTCTAAAATAATCTTAAAACCAAAAACCAATTTACCGGCGAAACGTTCTGCAAAGATAATGCTTTTAAAACCTAACCTCCAAATAATTCAGGAAATTTATTTTCAAAAGAAACTTCACCGGAACCAACCGCGATCGCAACATGTCAAACTTTCAACGCCTCGTTTCTCTTACAAAGCGGGTGCAAAAGTACAAGACTTTCATATACAATCCAAATATTTATGCCTTTTATTTTAATAAAATATCCACTTTTTATACTAAGTGACTGATACACAAATGTGTTATAAAACATATTTCATCAAGAAAGACTAAAGAACAAAAACTCGCGTACATTATAATATATATAAAGAAAAAAAACAATGCAAGAGGGAAAAGACATTAACGCAAAACTGAGTTTCCAGAAACGGTTACACCACACAAATGAAAGACTTATGGTTTTACCTTCAAATGTTCATTTAACGTTTAGTTGGCTCCATACAAGAGAGTTGCAGTGAACATTTAACATTTATAATCTCCACTTTATCTTCACTTAATGTTCATGAAAAAACGTCCATACGTTTTAAAAAAAGCCCGTGGGCTTTCATTTTAAAGCACCGCAGCTTTGTTTCCAAAGTACAAGTCGTTTGTTGCAAACAACAGGTCGTTTAAGAAAATCAACCTGTTGTTTTCTGAAAACAGGCAGTTGATTGGCTACAATCACCGTGGTGATTTTTTCAATCGCCGCGGTGATTGAACACAACCGCCGCGGCGATTAAAATAACATGGGCGGCGAATTTCAAACGGTCAATCAACAGACAACGATTATCAGGATTAAGAACCATTTTATGCTTAATTTTTATTTTTAGACAATGTCCCATAGGACGAAGCAGTAATCCGGTCAACTAAACTCAGGACGATACACAGAGTGAAGATAAAATGGAGATTAGAAAAGTTAAATGTTCATCGTAACTTATTTATAATGAAAAAACTAAATGTTAAATGAACATTTGAAGGTAAAATTGACAAAATACAAAAAGGAGGGTTCTTTCGAACGTTTAATATTAAACAGTCATTTCAAGCCTCCTCTTGAGAGGGTAAAATTTAGTTCTATAAAAAATACCCTCATCAAGACAACTCAATGAGGGTATTAGAGAATTTATGAAATCGGTTGTTAAGAAAATCACTTTATAATTTTAGATAACTCTTCATCCAATTTAGTAGGATTTATACCCCGAGAAATGATTTTTCCTTCTCTATCTAATAAAACCAAATGAGGAATACCATTAAATTGATATAATTTCAACAGTTCTTTTCCCGAATGAGGAGCACAGACTTGTTCCCATGGCATATTTTCTTCTTCCATAGCTTTCCACCAATCAGCTTCTTTTGCATCAATTGATACGGAAAGTACTTCCAATCCTCTTCCATGATATTTATCATAAACTTCTTTTACGCGAGGTATAGCTTTACGACAAGGACCACACCAAGATGCCCAAAAATCTATTAACAAATATTTTCCACGAAAGTCTTTTGGTCCTAAACTCCTTTTTCCTCCTTTAACGGGACAAGCAAAATCCGGAGCTAATTTACCCGGAGCCAACCTTGCCATTAACTCTTCTTTTTCTGCCTGTTCTATTTTATAAGCAACAAAAGGAGGATATAAAGCTTTTTCCTTCTCTAATTGAGCTATTAAGTTTTCTTTCACTTTCTTATCACGTATTCTCGGAAGTAAATACAAGATGCTATTCCGATCAGCATAATGAGTTGCTAAGAAATTCATATAAGATTCACCAAGCTCATAGGATTTATCCAAAGCCTTTTCAACATATTTTTTCCAATCGTCACAATTACTTTGACTAGCCTGATACATTTCCCGACTTGCCGCAATCATAGCCTGATAAGACTGATAATCAAAATAATTAATAAGATTCATCAATTCATTATTCTTGCCGGCATTGATAATATGTTCATAAGGAGGATTTTTCATCACTATTTTCGCAGTATCACGACCACGAAAATTCACTTCCACATTTTCATCTTCACCCCAGAATGGCAACCTTTCCCATCGCTGGCAATCCAAATAATAAGCTCCGACTTTAGGAAGCTGTACATTCTTTTCAAATGTATTTTGGGAAGACACCGGCAGTGAGTCTACAACCACTTTTTCTGATCCGTCATAGTAATAAACTAAAACCGGGAACTTTGCATCAGGAAATCTAATACTTCCTTTGATTAAAATGGAAGGCAAATTCAAAGGGTTCTGTGCACACAGAACTATGCATGCACAGAAACATAATGCAGTTAATATACTTTTATGAAGCATAGACATTATTTATTTCCGGTAGGATTATATGAACGGTGATCTTCTTCCAATCCCCATTGAGGATTCAGTCTAATAATAGAATTCGCCTTAGGCAATGTAAAATATTCATCATCAACCGGAGCCGAATAGACTTTAGTTCCTATTTTGTGAGTCATAGCAGATTGACACCAAGGTTTACCTGTATCATATACAAAACGTTTAATATCAAATGCCCTTTGATAAGAAGAAAGAGGCAATTCACGACGACGTTCTTTCAATATTTCATATAACAATTCATCTTCTGTCAAGGAACTGCCATTAGGTAAATCCGTATTGCTACCCGAGTAGCGATATTTACGCAATAAATTCAAATCCTTCAAAGCGTTCGTTTTATCGGAAGTACGAGCTTCAGCCTCAGCTTTCATCAATAACAACTGAGGATAAGTAATACCCTGATTTCCCATCATTTTTGATTCACGACAATAAGTTCTTCTTATTCCATCATCATATTTAACTCCTCCTACAGTAGTAGAATAGCCTAATAATCTTAATGCAAACAACTGATAACGCCTGTCTGTTGCTGCATCAAACAGAGCTAAGAAATCATCCGAAGGATAGAAAGTAGCAGTACCATTACTCGTAACGCCTCCATTAGGAGCCTCTCTATAAAAAAGATTTTCTTTATTAGTCGTTTGAGTAATCAATAAATCCTGACCAACCAGCTCAAGAGACAATTCTTTATCAGTTCCTTCTGCCGGCTGTGCATTTGGATCGTCTTGATAATAGAACTGATTCAAATCATAAATTAAATTATCGACACTTCCTTTTAATGCCACAGATTTCTCCCATGCAAGGGATGCCTCTTTCAACATATTTGTCCAATCTCTCATGTACATAAAATATTCTGCCCGTAGAGCATGCACTGCCGCTTTATTAGCCCGGCAAGGATTCGCTACATTTTCAGGAGCATCCAAAGCATCATCCAAATCCTTCTTTACCAAAGCCATTAATTCAGCCGTAGTTGATAAATCAGGATTTGCAGTTGCCGGATCTGCCGACGTACGGTAAGGGATAGTTTTCGCATCGTTCTGACCATTAGGATTATACATCCGTCCATACCCCAGTCCTCCTACCATATAAGACCACGCACGTCCCGCCTTTGCCTGAGCAATAACCGCTTTACCAGTTTCTGTCTCCGCTGCTCCGTCCAAGCCTTCAATTCCTTCTATTACATTATTGAATATGCCCGTAGCTCTATATATCCCCCACTCCCAAGTATATTGAGGCTGATTAGGATTTTCGTAAGGCAAACTAAAAACATAAGCTGCATACACTTCTTTATTCACATAAGAGCTTATATAAAGATACTTATCCTGATTTTCACTGATGGATAAATTATCTCCTAACATGGCATACATAGAGCTCTTATTATTATTCATAAAATGGAATTGAAGTGTCCTTACGTTATTCAAAAGATTTTCAAATTCCTCTGTTTGCGTGGGTATTAACTTCCCTACAGGTTTTACATCCAGAAAATCATTACAAGATGTAAATACAATTAATGATAAAAATAAATATTTCAGTTTCATATATATATTCAATTAAAATGAGAATGACAAACCAACATAAAACTCAGGACGCAAAGGCAATGAAGAAAATGCCTGATCGATGCTAGCACCGGAATAGCCGGTTTCATTTACTTCCGCAACCTCCGGATCTATATCAACTCCTTTTGCAGTAACCCTAAACAAGTTGCGCATTTGGAAATATACCCTCGCATTACTTAAATGAATCTTATTAATCAAATCACGATCAAAAGTATAAGCGAGTGTTACATCACGCAATTTCATGTAACTTGCATTTCCAACCAATTTATCAATATAAGGAAAGTCGAACAAATCCATGTTCCAACTTTTCAAGACAGGATACATAGCTGTACTTTCATCCCCCGGATTTTGCCATCTTTCGCCAACATGACGATTAGAATAATTAGATCCACCGAAGTAATCCTTACGATATTTATGACCGAGTTTTGCAATCAGCATAAAAGACAAATCCCAATTTTTATAAGTAAAACTATTAGTTAGAGACATATCAAACTTAGGACGTAAGCTTCCCTGATAATAAACATCTTTTATCTCTGCATTACCAATCAGTATTTTCTCACCTTCAGCATTATATATCATTGTGGCTCCTTCGTCATTCAATCCTGCAAAGCGATAGCCCCAAAGCCCGTCCGCCGGATAGCCTGCTACCATTACAGAACCATAGCTTGAAGTATAACTACTTGCATAGCTACGTGTTACATTATATTCTTTTACCTTATTATGATTATAAGCAAAATTATAATTGATATTCCACCTGAAGTCACGATTCAAAATAGCATCGGCATTTAAAGTAATTTCCAAACCGTCATTTGTCATTCTTCCAACATTCTTTGTCAAAGAGGTAAATCCGGTAGTAGGATCTATTGCATCTTTAGCCAACAAATCAGAACTGTTTTTTGTATAGTAATCTACACTAAGATCTAAACGACTATTCATAAAAGAAAAATCAAGACCGAAGTTAGCTGTTTTTGTTTTTTCCCATCTTAATTGGTTATTGGGAGGAGAAGCTACACCATATGATACCCCACCCGTTGTCTGGCTATAATCTCCTGCAGCCAATATCAAAAATGGACCTTCACTTAGAGAGATATTACCATTTATACCATAAGAAGCACGGATATTCAATCTATTTATCCAAGACACATCAAAGAAATCTTCATTTGCCAATTTGTAAGTACCACCTATAGACCAAAGCGGTTTATGACGATATTTGGGATCTGTACCGAAGAAGTTTGTTAAGTCCATACGAACGCTACCACTTACAATGAACTTATTATTATATTCATAAGAGCCATTACCATACCAGGAAACAAAACGATTATCGCGATAAGAATATTCACCATTTGTAAATGAGCCATTCAAAGGATATCCCCATTGTGAAGCAAACAGCATATCAGCATAATTCACGTTTCCAATATAATCTTTCAAGTTCATCGGAATAAAAGAACCAGCCACCTCATTATAGCCGGCGCGAGTCGCCATTTCATTGTTATCATAAGTGGAACGACGAACTTCATTTCCCAAAAGCACTGTTACACGATGTTTATCATTGAGGAAAGCACGATTGAAATTTATCTGAGTACGGATAGTCCAATCTTCATTCACATTTCTTTGTTCATTAATAACTGCTCCGTCCGGTAAATAGTGATTTACATTATTTGCACGGGAAGTAGCATCATTATATGCAATCCGCACTGCATAAGAATCTGCCTGACGCAGTTGCTTATATTGATAATTTCCTCTTTGCCATACGCCACCGACTTCCACATTCAAACCTTCTATAATATTCACACGGACCTTACCACTAATTCTTGTCTTAAAATCTGTAGTTTGAATGCCGTCCTTTGCCAAATCCTCAATCGGATTATAAGTCCAGTCTTTCATCCCCGGAGTATTCTGGTAAGTTTTCACCTTATATTGACTAATCCCCCATACATTACAAGGTCTTCCGTTCTCATCAACAATGGCCGTATATGGTTGCAAATCAGAACTACTGTTATAACCTGTCAGATCCGAATAAGTAGCAGTAGGTTCGTTTGTTCTATTGTAAAGCACATTCGCACCCACATCTATGGTTAAGAACCGATATGGTTTCCATTGATTATTAAAATCCAAAATCAAACGATCTTCATCAGTATGAAGGAAACTACCTCTTTTATAATTATAATTAGCAGCTACATTATATGTATATTTATCTTCCCCACCAGAAATTGAAACATTATGTTGATGGCTAAGTTGATTGCGGAACATGTACTTTTCAATCTGTTTCAGCCCATCTACCTGACGAAGCTTATTTATCTCATTTGTAGCTTCCGCTTGAGTGATATTATTATCACGTGCCTGCATCAGCAAGTAACTGACACGACTCATATTAGATTCATCCAACGGATCATAGCTATTAGGATTTTGATTAAACAAATCAATTTCCGCATCAATATAATCTGAAGAAGATGCTCTGTTCAGTTTACTCAAATCCGGTTTTAAAGTTACATTGAAAGAGCCTTTGTAAGAGACTTGCATTCTTCCTTTCTGTCCGCGTTTGGTAGTGATAACAATTACTCCATTTGCTGCGCGGGAACCATAAATAGAAGCTGCAACACCATCCTTCAGCACTGTTATATTTTCGATATTATCAGGATTTAGATCTTCTAATTTACCTTCAATGGGATAACCATCAACAACCAATAATGGAGTTTTTTCTGCGCTAAAGGTAGAAACACCTCGAATTTCAATATTACCTTTTTTATCTAAAACCACACCTGCAGCCTGTCCCTCCAACAATGATTTTAAATCAGGTTGCAATTTTGTTTCCAACTTTTTAGAAGAAATAAGCCCAAAAGCTCCGGTAACCCTCTCTTTCGACAAAGTCTGATAACCGGTCACCACAATATCATCTAAAGTTTGTGCATCTTCCAGAAGCACAACATTAATAATCTTCTTGCCTTGAACAGGAACCTCTTTGGTACGAAATCCCAAATAAGAAAAGACTAAGACATCCGAAGGAGATGCTTTAATAGAATAATTTCCATCAACATCAGTAACGACATTGATATTAGTGCCTTTAACTCCAACCACGCCTCCTACCAATGCCTCATTATTTTGATCGGAAACATGTCCTGTAACTGCCACTACATTCTTTTGCGACGTAGTTTGTGCATTACATAAGCCGGAACAAACCAATAAAACCATTAAAAGACAAACAACATTGCCTAATTTTGCAAATAACATTAATTTGCGTTTTGCCCTTTCACTCATTTTATTCTGCATTAAATTAATTAAATAAAATATATATCTATTCGTTAAAGTAATTTATCATTATGACATAAAACGACATAATGTATAAATAGAGCAGAAAAGAAAACTGAAAGCAAATCTTTTGCATTTTACAAGTCGTACAACAGATAATCTTACAGTTTTATTCTTTTCGTGCAATTATTCTTCATTTTATTTGCAAACATAAGAATTAGCCTTTTTATTGTCAAGTTATTTTATTATTCAATATCGTTATCAAATTTTTAATATTTATCGTTAACGTTGCACAATGAAATAAAAAACATCAAACACATAGTTAAAGGACATTTCAATTAAAAAGAGAAAGACAAAGCCACGTTCATAATCTTCCATATGAAACATTTAGTGTTATTTTTGCATAAATCCGTATTATTTCTCTATCAAAAAGCTATAAAATATAATTTTATTAATATTTTTGCGAACAGAATCTTTGATATACAAAACACACGAAAATGGCTAAAATAACAAAAGAAGCAGCTTTGCTCTATCACTCACAGGGCAAACCGGGAAAGATTGAGGTAGTTCCTACCAAACCTTACAGTACTCAAACAGATCTATCGCTTGCATATTCGCCAGGGGTAGCAGAACCTTGTTTGGAAATCGAGAAAAATCCGCAAGACGCTTATAAATATACAGCGAAAGGTAATTTAGTTGCAGTTATCTCAAATGGTACAGCCGTATTAGGGCTGGGAGATATAGGTGCACTGAGCGGCAAACCTGTCATGGAAGGTAAAGGGCTCTTATTTAAAATATACGCCGGAATCGATGTATTCGATATCGAAGTAAATGAAAAAGACCCCGACAAATTTATCGAAGCCGTCAAAGCCATCGCCCCTACTTTCGGGGGTATCAACCTGGAAGATATCAAAGCACCCGAATGCTTTGAAATAGAACGCCGCCTGAAAGAGGAACTCGACATTCCCGTAATGCATGACGACCAGCACGGTACGGCCATCATCTCCAGTGCGGGATTGGTCAATGCCTTGCAAGTAGCCGGTAAAAAGATTGAAGATGTAAAAATCGTAGTTAACGGTGCAGGTGCTTCGGCCGTATCGTGCACGAAGCTTTATGTATCATTGGGCGCACGCCTTGAAAACATTGTCATGCTCGATAGCAAAGGTGTTATCAGCAAGGCACGCACCGACCTGAACGAACAGAAGCGTTATTTCGCAACCGACCGTACCGATATTCACACACTGGCCGAAGCCATCAAAGATGCCGACGTATTCTTAGGACTCTCCAAAGGAAACACTTTGTCGCAGGATATGGTGCGCAGCATGGCTCCGATGCCTATCGTCTTTGCCCTGGCAAACCCGACCCCGGAAATCTCTTACGAAGACGCCATGGCAGCCCGTCCGGACGTATTGATGGCAACCGGACGTTCGGATTATCCCAATCAGATTAATAATGTAATCGGTTTCCCGTATATCTTCCGCGGAGCTCTCGACACGCAAGCGAAAGCGATCAATGAAGAGATGAAAATTGCCGCTGTACACGCCATTGCCAATCTGGCCAAACAGCCCGTACCCGATGTAGTGAACGAAGCCTACCATGTGAACAACTTCACCTTCGGTCCGGAATATTTTATTCCGAAACCGGTAGATCCCCGCCTGATCACGGAAGTATCCATCGCCGTGGCCCGTGCCGCTATGGAGAGTGGTGTTGCCCGTAAGAATATAGAGAACTGGGATGATTATAAAACACATCTCCGCGAATTGATGGGACAGGAATCTCAGCTGACCCGCCAACTCTACGACACGGCCCGTCGCAATCCGCAACGTGTGGTATTTGCCGAAGGCGGACACCCCAACATGTTGAAAGCCGCTGTCGAAGCCAAATCGGAAGGAATCTGCCATCCTATTATATTAGGTAACGAAGAGCGCATCGAGAAACTGGCCAAAGAACTCGACCTGAGCCTGGACGGAATCGAAATCATCAACCTCCGCCACGACCGTGAAGCGGAACGCCGTGAGCGCTATGCACACATCCTCTCTCAGAAGCGTGCCCGCGAAGGTGCTACATACGAAGAGGCCAACGACAAGATGTTCGAGCGCAACTACTTCGGTATGATGATGGTTGAAACCGGAGACGCAGACGCTTTCATCACCGGACTGTACACCAAATACAGCAATACCATCAAAGTAGCGAAAGAAGTTATCGGCATCCGTCCGGAATACAAACATTTCGGAACCATGCACATCCTGAACTCCAAAAAGGGAACTTACTTCCTGGCTGACACTTTGATCAACCGTCATCCGGATACTTCCACTTTGATAGATATAGCCAAACTGGCCGATCAAACTGTCAGATTCTTCAATCATACTCCGGTGATCTCCATGCTGAGCTATTCCAACTTCGGTTCCGACCAGGCAGGAAGCCCGCTGAAGGTACACGAGGCAGTGGCCTATATGCAACAGGAATATCCAGAACTGGCAATTGACGGTGAAATGCAGGTGAACTTCGCCATGAACCGCGAACTCCGTGACTCTAAGTACCCTTTCACCCGCCTCAACGGCAAGGATGTCAATACATTGGTATTCCCCAACCTGAGTTCTGCCAACGCAGGATATCAGCTGCTGCAAGCCATGGACCCGGATACCGAATTCATCGGCCCGATCCAGATGGGACTGAACAAACCTATCCACTTTACGGATATAGAAAGCTCGGTACGCGACATCGTAAACATCACAGCCGTGGCTGTGATCGACGCTATTGTAGAAAAGAAAAAAGCTAATAAATGAAACGGCCATTATCCAAATCACAAATAGTTTGTATCATTCTGCTTTGGGTGGCGCTTTGTTACATAGTATTGGTATACGCCGAACGTATTGACGGTCCTACCATACTTATGCTTATCATTTCGGCAGCATTAGTGTTTATTCCCGTCTATAAATCACTTAAAAAGAATAAATAATATCTTTTTATTCCTTTTTTGCGGCATAAAATATCAATTTTGATGTTTTATGCCGTTTTTCTTTATAAAATGCTTGCTAGTTCGATTTTTATGTTTACTTTTGCAACGTCATCAACAGAGACGATAGAATTTAAAAACAATCATATTAAAAAGAAAAAAGAATTATGAATGCAGCTAAGGTATTAGAAGATTTGAAGAGAAGGTTCCCCAACGAACCGGAGTATCATCAGGCAGTAGAAGAAGTTCTTTCTACGATTGAAGAAGAATACAACAAACATCCTGAATTCGACAAGGCCAATCTGATTGAACGTCTTTGCATTCCAGACAGAGTATACCAGTTCCGTGTAACTTGGGTAGACGATAAAGGCAACGTGCAGACCAACATGGGTTACCGTGTTCAGCACAACAACGCCATCGGCCCGTACAAAGGAGGTATCCGCTTCCATGCTTCTGTAAACCTTGGTATTCTGAAATTCCTTGCTTTCGAACAAACATTTAAAAACTCGCTGACCACATTGCCTATGGGTGGCGGTAAAGGTGGATCGGACTTCTCTCCACGCGGAAAGTCAAATGCCGAAGTAATGCGTTTCACTCAAGCCTTCATGCTCGAACTGTGGCGCCACATCGGTCCTGAAACCGACGTACCGGCCGGTGACATCGGTGTAGGTGGCCGCGAAGTAGGCTTCATGTTCGGTATGTACAAGAAGTTAGCTCACGAATTTACCGGAACATTCACCGGCAAGGGACGCGAATTCGGCGGTTCACTGATCCGTCCGGAAGCTACAGGTTACGGTAACATCTACTTCCTGATGGAAATGCTGAAAACCAAAGGAACCGACCTGAAAGGTAAAGTATGCCTGATCTCCGGTTCGGGTAACGTGGCTCAGTACACTGCCGAAAAAGTATTGGAACTCGGTGGTAAAGTAGTTACCATGTCCGACTCCGATGGTTACATCTACGATCCGGACGGAATCGACCGTGCCAAACTGGATTACATCATGGAGTTGAAGAACCTCTATCGTGGACGTATCCGCGAATATGCCGAAACTTATGGTTGTAAATATGTTGAAGGAGCCCGCCCCTGGGGTGAAAAGGGTGATATCGCACTGCCTTCAGCCACTCAGAACGAACTTAACGGAGACGATGCACGCAAGTTGGTTGCCAACGGGGTGATAGCCGTATCGGAAGGTGCTAACATGCCTTCTACACCTGAAGCCATCAAAGTGTTCCAGGATGCTAAGATCTTGTACGCTCCGGGTAAAGCAGCCAATGCAGGCGGTGTATCTGTGTCAGGATTGGAAATGACTCAAAACTCTATCAAGCTGAGCTGGAGTTCGGAAGAGGTGGACGAAAAACTGAAGAGCATCATGAAGAACATTCACGAAGCTTGCGTACAGTACGGTACCGAACCGGACGGATACGTAAACTATGTGAAGGGTGCTAACGTTGCCGGATTCATGAAAGTAGCCAAAGCAATGATGGCACAAGGAATCGTATAATCAGCAAAGAATCCAATAATGTCATAGTAAAAGAAAGCCCGTTTCTCCTAAAAGGAGGACGGGCTTTCATTTTAAACAATCCACACTACTTCTTTACAATAACCTCCGGTTCGAAACTCTCCCTATCGAACTGCTTTCACACATATGTCCCCCTCCTTTCATGCCTCCGCACCCAATCAGGCAGAGCCATCCGGCGTTGCGAGTACAACTATCCCTCATCTGGTTGCAACCATACGAAAATACGAATAGAAAACGGCTTGACAGGCATTACCAACTATATTGAAGAGCCAGTAGTGCTTTTTTAATTCCCTTCACGCGTCCACCATTTTACCGACCTCCGTCCGGTACTCCCAACGTCACCGGAATATGTCTCCCCATTCAGTTCCCGCCGATATTCCGCCAACCGTTCAGTCACAAAAAATAATATTAACAGGCGGTTCAAACAGATGCCTTATCAGTTTGCTATAAAAGAAGTTGCCGGCATCACAAAAATAAAAACAATCGTTTCAATCTTTCATAAAACTAAAAAGAGGTCTCTTTTTTTAATCTATTAAAAATTTGCTTGTTTGTTTTAAACCATTTACTTTTGGAATTTTAAAAACCAAAGCCTTATTTTTGAAAAAATCACAATCAGCCTTATATTCTACTAAATGATTTTAAATAACGAGTCTAATAAGAAGAAGAAATTTGAGCAGTTTTTCATTATGACTTATCCCAAAGTCAAAGCGTTTGCATGGAAATTGTTGAAGTCAGAAGAAGATGCAGAGGATATAGCCCAGGATATATTCGCAAAACTATGGACTAATCCTGAGATTTGGGAAAATCAGGAAACTTGGAACAGCTACATATATACTATGGTCCGCAACCATATTTATAACTTTCTAAAACATAAATCAATCCGGCAGACCTATCAGGAGCAATGCACAAAAGAGGAGCCGGCTATATCCGAAACTGACATTCACGATCAACTTTATGCCAAGGAAAGTGAACTTCTGATAAAACTTACGATTGCCAATATGCCCGAACAGAGGAGGAAAATCTTCCGAATGAGCCGGACACAGGAAAAAAGTAATCAGGAAATCGCCGACGAGCTGGATATTTCGATCCGCACTGTAGAGCGCCACATCTATTTGGCACTAATCGATTTAAAAAAAGTACTCCTCACCCTATTTTTTTTCTATCTCGGTTGAGTAATCAGTCACACCTAATTGTCTTATCTATATAAAGGCTATAAAAATGAAGAATTATATTCAGAGAATCATCCGTTTGTTTGCCACCTCCGACCCCGACCCAAAGCTCACCGGAGAGATCCACCGATGGCTGCTCGATCAGGAGCATGCCGGGGAAAAGGAGACGGCACTGCACGATTTATGGAACGAAACGGAAGGAAAGGTGGACAAGACTACCTGGGATTCTCTTGCATCGGTATATACCAAAGTCGGGGCCAACTCCGGGGACAGACATCAGCCACGTATCCGTTTCGCACATTATGCGGCTGCCATAGCGTTGCTGATCGTATCAGTTTCGGTCACTTTTCAAATGACCAAACAGCACTTTGCCGAAGCTCCCCTTATTGAAAACATAACACCGGACGGACGACTGAGCAGCCTTCGTCTTCCGGACGGCAGCATAGTACAAACCAACTCGGGCAGTATCTTGCTCTACCCCGAAAAGTTTAAAGGTGAAACCCGCACAGTTTACCTAATCGGTGAGGCCAACTTCAAAGTAAAGAAAAACTCCGGTCAGCCATTCATTGTCAGATCGGGTACCATGTCGGTGACAGCCTTGGGCACTGAGTTCAATGTCGCTGCTTATCCGGAAGAGAACGAAATGATTGCAACTTTGATCCATGGAAAAATAAAAGTGGAATGCGACAATGGGAAAGAGAGTTATATCGTCACTCCCGGACAGCAGGTCACTTATCGTAAAAGTACGGGAGAAAGCCGGCTAGCCGAAGCAAACATCGAAGACGTAACAGCCTGGCAAAAAGGGATGTACGTATTCAGAGGCGTCACCATGTCAGAAATCCTGAACGAGCTGGAAAGACGCTATGCAGTCACCTTCCAGTATAACGCCAATTTATTTAATGATGATAAATTCAACTTCCGTTTTCGTGAAAAATCCACTTTGGAAGATATCCTGAACATTATGCAGGAAGTTGTGGGAGGATTCAGTCATGAACTGAAGGGAAATATATGTTATATAAAACCGGAGACAAAAAAATAAAATGATTTAATATATTGATTTGTTTAACCTTAAAAACAACTGTTTAGTATGTAAAAAAGTATCCGGAAAGAGGCGGCCACCTGATTCCGGATATGAAATCTGAATTCTTTGCGTTAAAGCTTATGCTTTACTTTTTGGGAAATAAATATTATGATTTAACACTAAAATTCGTTCAAATCTATGAATTTTTATCGATTAAAGTCTATTTTTTTTATAATTTTTAGCTGTTTTATTCTACAAACGGCTGCCTTTGCTCAAAACAACGTAAAAATAACAATCAAGAAAAAGAATATCACGTTGCAGGAAGCATTGTGGGAGGTTGAGAAACAATCTGATTATCTGATCGCTTTCAACGAATCCAAACTTGAGAAAACCAAGCGCGTTAACCTGAATATTAATGCTGAATCTCTGGATAAGACACTGGCTTCTATCCTGTCCGGAACGGGGCTTTCCTACAAAATCAAAGACAAATATATCATGATTATTCCGCAATCAAAAGTGGAAGTCGAAAGCAAAAAACTGTCGGGGATAGTGAAAGATGACAAAGGAGATCCCTTGATCGGAGTCAACGTCTCCTTCAAAGGCAGCCCCACAGGAACCGTCACCGGTCTTGACGGACGATTTTCCATTCTGGCTGCCAAAGGAAATATCATTGAATTCTCCTACGTAGGCTATACCACCCAATATATTACAGTGGGCGATGCTTCTTCGCTAACTGTCGTATTGGAAGAAGATGCCAAGGCACTGGACGAAGTAGTTGTTACCGCACTGGGTATCAAACGTGCGGAAAAGGCATTGAGTTATAGTGTTCAGCAGGTAAAATCGGATGCTATCAACGATGTGAAAGATGCCAACTTCGTGAACGGATTGACCGGGAAAGTTGCAGGTGTATCCATCAACCGGAGTTCCTCGGGCATCGGCGGGGCGACCCGTGTTGTCATGCGCGGAGCCAAGTCTATCGTAGGAAACAATAATGTGCTCTACGTGGTGGACGGTATGCCTATCGGCAACCCTTCAAAAGGCGAAATCAACAATGACTATAGCACTCCGGGAGGAGGTGAAGGTATTTCCGACTTCAACCCGGAGGACATCGAAAGTCTATCGATACTGACAGGTCCGGCCGCCGCAGCCCTGTATGGTTCATCGGCAGCCAACGGTGTTATCCTGATTAACACCAAGAAAGGGCAGGAAGGCAAACTGAAAATCTCGATCTCCAACAATACGGAGTTTATGACCCCGTATGTAATGCCGGAATTTCAAAACCGATACGGTAATGCAAAAGGATCATACAAGAGTTGGGGTGAGATGCTGCAACAGCCTTCAACGTTCCGCCCGAAAGACTTCTTCAAGACAGGAGCCAATATCATGAATGCCGCCAATTTTTCAGTAGGAAACAAAAATAATCAAACGTTCGTATCGGTGGCAACAACAAACTCCACCGGCATCATTCCCAACAACGAATACTATCGTTACAACTTCACATTACGCAACACCGCGAGTATGCTGAATGACAAACTCCATCTCGACCTGGGAGCCAGTTATGTTCTGCAGGGAGACCAGAATATGCTGTCGGCAGGGCGTTACTTTAATCCGCTGGTACCTCTGTATCTCTTTCCGCGGGGTGAAGATTTCGAAGCAGTCAAGGTGTACGAGCGCTATGACACCAACCGAAAATTCCCCATACAGGAATGGTCTTATGGCGATCAGGGCCTGAATCTGGAAAACCCGTACTGGATTGTGAACCGCGAAATGTTTGTTTCCAAAAAGAAACGTTACATGTTTTATGCCAATGTAAAATACGATATTCTCAGTTGGCTGAACATAGCAGGACGTATACGTGTGGATAACACCAACACTACTTCCGAGCGCAAATTACACGCTTCGACAATCAAGCTGCATGCCCAATCGGACAAAGGAGCCTACAACCGGAGCATGGAAGAATATCAGCAGACCTATGCGGATATTATGCTGAATGTGAACAAGAATTTCGGTAACTTCAACCTGACGGCAAATGCCGGATTCAGTTATGAAGATCACCTGACCACCGGCATGGGCATCGGAGGAAAACTGTTTACCGTCCCCAACCTGTTCTCTGCCTATAACTTCGATCCGGCTTCCGGACCCGGTTCGCAATCGCACACCCATACACGTAACAATTCGGTCTTTGTAAGCACCGAGCTGGGATATAAAAGCATGCTTTACCTCACACTTACCGGACGACAGGAATGGGCTTCCCAGTTAGTCAACTCTGACCAGCCCACCTATTTCTATCCTTCTGTCGGAGTGTCGGGCGTAATCTCTGAGATGGTAAGTCTGCCTAAATTTATTTCATTCTGGAAGATGAGAGCTTCCTTCGCCGAAGTAGGAGGACCGATCAACTATACCGGATTGACTCCCGGAACTGTCACCGATCCCATGAAAGGCGGAGTCATCAATCCGATATCTGTCTATCCTTTCCCGAACTTCAAAGCAGAACAAACCAAATCGTATGAGTTGGGAACTAACCTGAGACTTTTCAACAACAAAATCAATATCGATGCCACGGTGTACCTGACAGATACCTACAACCAGACCTTCCTTTCCAGCATGTCTCCTGCTTCGGGATACTCGGGCTTCTATGTACAGGCGGGTAAAGTGCGCAACAAAGGTATCGAACTGTCATTAGGCTATAACGACCGGTTCGGAAAAGTGGGATATGCCACCAATCTGACTTATACAGCCAACCGAAATAAAATCATGAAGATGGTGCATGACTATAAGAACCCTTCGGACGGTTCGCTGTTCAGCATCACTGAACTGACCCTGCAAGATAAGGGAGGAGTTTACCTGCGGGAAAAGGACGCCATCGGAGACGTATATGTAAAAGGCATCCTTGCCAGGGGCAAAGACGGTAAACTGATCGAAGAAGAAGGAGGATATAAAGTAGACCGCTCACAACGCATCAAGATAGGATCGGTCAATCCGGACTTCTCGATCGGCTGGAGACACAATGTCACCTGGAACAACATTACTCTGGACCTGCTGTTCAACGGACGTTTCGGAGGTATTGTCACTTCTTCCACCCAAGCATTCCTTGACGACTACGGTGTATCGAAAGACACTTATAAAGCGCGTCAGAACGGTGGTGTATGGGTGAACGGAACCCAATACGACGCGGAAAAATATTATACGACCATCGGCGGCGAACAACTGATGGCATATTATGCATACAAAGCAACCAATATCCGTCTTCAAGAAGCCAGCCTGAGCTATACCCTACCAGGCAAATGGTTCGGCAATGTGATCAACCGGCTGACAGTTTCCGCCATCGGGCGCAATTTGTGGATGATCTATAATAAAGCCCCATTCGATCCGGAAATGACCTCTTCGACAGGTACCTATAACCGGGGAGATGTCTTTATGCCACCCAGTTTGCGTAGTGTGGGATTTAGCGTGAAGATTGAATTATAACCTTTAAAAAATGCAACACTATGAAATTAAATAAAGTAAAGAATATGTGGAGAATTCTATCGGTCATAGCCCTCTTGGGTTCAACACTATGCACCTCGTGTATATCCGAAGATATCAACCGGAACCCGTTGCTCCCGACGAAAGAAGATGAAAAGATGGACGGAGTTATTTACGGAGCCTACCTGCCCAATCTTGAAAAAAGTGTAATCCCCATCGGCACCGCTTCAGAAAGTACAGAACCGGTAAACCGCTATCAGATCGGAGTAAATCTGGCTGGTGACGCCTGGGCGGGATACATGTCTCCCCGAGACAACAAATTCAACGGCAGCAAGAATTTCACCAACTATTTCATGTACGAAAACTGGGTGAACTATGTGTATTCTTTTATGGTGACGGATGTATATTCGCCATGGATGCAGATAAAACGCATCTCGCAGGATGAAGGGACAAGAAATGACGAGATTTATGCCCTAGCCCAGATCATCAAGATCGCGGCACTGCACCGCACTACGGATATGTTTGGCCCCATCCCCTACTCACAAGTGGGCAAAGGTTCTTTTAAAGTGGCATACGACTCTCAGGAAAGCGTATACCGCTCTTTTCTGAAAGAACTGGAAGAAGCTGTCCAAACCCTGGACGATTACTCGAATAAGAGCAAAGAAGTATTGCCTGCCTTCGACATTGTTTATAACGGCGATGTCAATAAATGGATGCGCTTTGCCAATTCGCTGATGCTCCGCCTGGCCATCCGTGTCCGTTTTGCCGATGCGGGACTCGCCAAAGAATATGCGGAGAAAGCCGTGAAGCATCCCGCAGGCCTGATCGACAGTAAAGAACTGGCAGCCCAGATGGGTAAAGGAGCCGGCCTGCAGATGAAGAATCCGCTGAAAGTGATCAACGAAGAATACAATGACACCCGTATGGGGGCCACCATCTATTCTTACCTGGCAGGATACAATGACGCCCGCGCTGCCGTATACTTTGTCAAAAACAATGGTTTCAAAGCCGTACGTTGCGGGATCGCCAAGTCCGGAGACGCCTATAACGGATTCACACGCCCGAACGTGCATGAAGACGACCCTCTCTATTGGATGAAAGCATCCGAAGTATGCTTCCTGAAAGCCGAAGGGGCACTGGCCGGATTCGATATGGGCGGCAGTGCCGGCGACTTCTACAACGCAGGCATCCGCATGTCGTTCAGTGAGAATGGACTGGACAATTCGTCGGCCGAAACCTATCTGAAAGACTCCACCCGCAAACCGGCCAACTACACCGATACCTCCAACGGCGAGTTGAGCGCCAATGCTCCGAGCAGCATCACCATCCGTTGGGAAAACGGAGCTACGGAAGAAGAAAAACTGGAACGTATCATCACTCAAAAATATCTCGCCATCTTCCCCAACGGTCAAGAGGCATGGACCGAGTGGAGACGTACCGGATATCCCCGCCAAATAGTCGTTGCCGAAAATAAAACGAACTCCGCAGTATTGATCGGAAACGGATACGACCTGGGAGGCGTAAGGAGACTGCCCTATCCCCGCACCGAATATGAACAAAACGGCGAAAACCTCCACAACGCCATCAGCCAGTATTTGGGAGGAGTAGACAATGCTGCCACCAAAGTATGGTGGGACAAAAAAAGCAAATAGTAATGAACCTGAAAATTAAAGAAACATGAATATGAGAAATACCATTTTTACATTTATCGGAGTAGCATTGTTGGTAGGCTTCGTCGCATGCGATGACTGGACCTCACCGGAGAAACTCGATGTAGAAAACGAAGCAGTGGGTGACCTTTACTCCAAACGCGACTCCATCAAGTGGGCCGAAGAAGAAAAAAGGCATAAAGAGAACGAAGCTGCCTACGAAAAATACCTGGAGAACCTGAGAGCTTACAAAAGCACCAAGCACCCCATTATGTTCGGGTGGTTCAATGCCTGGCAACCGGACGGAGCGGGAAAATATCCCCGCCTGTCTCTTTTGCCGGACAGCATGGATGTTGTTTCGATATGGGGAAACTGGCACTCTCTGAGCGAAGAAAAAATCAAAGAGTTGCGGAGCGTACAGGCCAAAGGAACCAAAGTCATTATCGGCTGGATTATAGAAGATATAGGCGACCAGATAAAATGGGGACGCGACCAATGGCCCGCCGATGATACTCAAGCCATCAAAGAGTATGCGCAAGCCATCGTAGACACAATCAACAAATACGGCTACGACGGATTCGATTATGACTATGAGCCGTCATACGCATCACCGTTCAAGCCGGGCAATCATTGCGGCAATTTGACTTCTTGCTCACGCGATTATAATAAAGAGAAAGAAATCTTGTTTATGAAGACCATGCGCGAGCTGCTGGGCCCGGACAAACTGTTTCATCTGAACGGCTCTATCCATTGGCTGGACCCGCGTGCGGCACAGTATTTCGACCGTTTTGTCGTTCAATCTTACAACGGATCGGCTTCCAGTTTTGAGAGATGGACCAATGATATCCAAAACCGGTTGAATATCAAACCCGAACAGCTCGTATTTACGGAAAGCTTTCAGAACAAGCCCGGTGCACGAAGCAGATTCCCGGGTACATACGCCGGTTACGTGGCTTCCAAACAAGGCAATGTGGGAGGAATCGGAGTCTTTCATATTAATGAAGACGCATTTGAAGACGAAGCCTATGTTAACATCAGAAAGGCCATCTCTATCATGAATCCTCCCGTAAAATAATTAACCTAAAAACAGTTTGAAACATGAAATGTAACGTATCTTACAAATATCTGTTTATTGCGATCGGCATACTTTGCCCGCTCTTTTCCGCCTGTGACTATGCCGACGGAGAAGGTTCAGGCTCGGAAAACGCAGTATACATGGAAACACCCGATAATAAAGGCATCGTCAACTTCACTTTAGAGCCCGATGGCGGAATAACCTATCTGACACCCCGACTGGCCAATATCAGCCAAAGCCCGGTGACTATACAAGTGGGTTATGACAAAGAGGCCTTGGATAAATACAACAAGGACAACGGGGCCTCGTATGAACCCCTTCCCCCCTCCGCTTTTAAACTGGCAGATGCAGAGGGAAACGAGCTATCCGCCTCCGAAGGCATACGAGTACCCGCCGGTGACTTTTCAGCAAAAATAATGGTGAAAGTAGGACAACTGAATTCCAAGGATTTCCCCGCCAATAAGAAATATGCAATTCCTCTTAGTATCACGGGGGCTTCCAACTATTCGCTGATTCCCTCACAACGCAGCGCGATCTTGCTCCTGAATCGTTCCATCCTTTCGTCGGTAGCCAAAGTCAGCGGTGGAGAAGGCATCCGGATAAAACCTGTCGGAATGCACACAAAGGCCGAATGGACCATTCAAATGAGCGCCATCTATTCCAGCCTGACCCGAAGCAACCTGACCACAGCCTATCTAAGCAACGGAACAGGAGGAGAATTCTATACCCGCATTTCATCTACTGCCGGCATACAAGTGAAAAACGGACGCGACGGGGACGACACATGGACTCAAATACCCCTGCAAGCGGGTAAATGGCTGCATATCACCTATGTGCACAAGGATAAGAAAACGACAGTCTATGTCAACGGAAAGGTCCAGAAGGTCTTTGAGAACAGTGCCATCACCTTTGGCGAGAACAGCATGATCGTAGTCGGAAACTCCGGTTACCGTAACGACTATCTTCGCGAGATACGTTTATGGGACAAGGCGCTGACAGAGTCGGAAATCAACGATTACTTATACCTCCCGATGGACCCTGCAACCCCGCATCTCATTTCGTATCTGCCACTGAGCAAAGAGATGGAGACCAAAGACCTGAAAGCCCCCGCCGGTACGGAGAATGTAACCACGAAAGCCCGCATTGAATATGTGGAAAACGTTAAATTCCCGGCAGATGAATTAGTAATTGCAAATCAAGAATAAAAAGGAATTCAAAATGAAAAGAAGAATAAAATCCGCCCAAAGCATTTTATGGGTTCTATTACTCATTTTGTCAGCATCGTGCAGTAAAGACGAAATACAGATCGTAGATCAGGATACAAGTTGGCAAATGGACAATAAGTATATCGAAGAAGATATCCGTGAGCAACTCGGCATCGATCCGTTCACAGATCTGGTGTACCTGGGATATTACGGCAATCCTTATACACAGTTGGAGGCAATCAACGACCTGGTAAATACCACACTGGTGGGAAAGAACGAACTTTCGTTCAAAGTAAAAGTGACGAAACCTTACAAAGAAGATATCAAAGTCAATCTTATGAAAGAAGACAAACTGGTAACCGATTTTCCAGAGATGGCGGAGGGAATACCTCTTTTTCCGAGCGAAAACTGCACCTTTGAAGGCGGTGTGCTGAAAGCCGGCGAACTGGAAACAACGGTGAAACTAACGATTAAGGATGTTGAGAAGTTAAACAACCTATCGGGTTATGTGATGGCCATAAAGCTGACGATGGAAGGATCGCATGAACATTTGGCCATCGCCCGAACCCGCTCGGCATACTTTGTGAAACTAAATCTTTCTATACGCCTGGACAATATCGATTCAAGCAATAAAAAGATCGAAGGAAAAGGATTCAACAAAGAAATCAGTTTTAAATCGGACATACGCCCGGATAAATTAGGTTCGTTAAACGATGGCAACTTCACAGCCAACAACTGGTATACCTCCAACGCGAACAATTATCTGACGATAATTCTACCGGAAAAACAATCGCTCAAAGGGTTCAGGCTGGACACCAACACCTCTCCAAGCGGCTCGTATATGCTCAAATCCTGTAGAGTGATGGTTGAAACACCGGATGGGAATTGGGTGAACCATGGAGTATTCGACCGCAAGAGTATGGATGGAATTGCTTATATAAGCTTTAAAAAACCGGTGGAATGTACTAAAGTGCGTTTCGAGAATATGATGGCCTTCAATGGCAGATTTTCCGTTGATGTAAATGAAGTCACAGCTTTCCGGTAAAGCAAGATTTCATTACTTTTTATTCACGCCGTGAAGGGGCGGGACTGTTATTTCATAAGTCCCGCCCCTTCCTTAAAACCATGTGACAGCACATTAATATACAAACAGGTGAAGCAGTATCCTTCTCCATGTTATGTCTCTGAACGCATTTCATATTCCTTACTATCTTTAGTGAAAATGGTCTGCCATTGATCCGGCCTGATCGTCCGGCTGAGATAGTTCTCCTTCGGGAACAGCCTCAGCTACCTCACGTTCGATAATCTCCTCGATCCGTTTTCTGTTTTTGCGCAACAGATCATAAATCTCATTTTCATCAAAGCTGTCCTCAAATATAATGGGATATTTTTCCACATCTTCGCTGTCACCAGCACAAACAAGAATACGCAGTTCGCTACAATGACCGTAAGATATTATGGCACTGTATTCTTTTAAAAGTTCAGCCAGTTTGGTGAGGAAATCAAGTTCTTTAGTTGTCAGTAGTCCGATCATAGTGTGTAATAGTATTGTTGTTATTTCAATAGCTGTAAAATAAGCGTAAAACAGTTGATTCTGCAAGCATATACGTATTCCTTATATTCTATTTTTAAGCAAAGTAATATTCATTTTATTCATCTTATTCCATTTTTTCGTATATTTGCTTCGAACGGAACATTTTAACGGAAATCGTTGTTCAAAAAGCAAAAAGAACATGGAAACAGAAGAAGAAATACAGAATGTAAATGTCCATCACGGACATAACATAAGGCGCACCCGGATCGAGAAAAACATCAAGCAGGACGCATTGGCAGCACTCGTAAACATGACACAACCGAATGTATCCAAATACGAGAAGATGCGGGTGATTGAGGATGAAATGCTAAATAGATTCGCAAGGGCACTGAATGTGCCAGTAGAATATCTGAAAACGCTGGAAGAGGATGCACCTTCTGTAGTATTTGAGAATATCACAAATAATGTGCATGACAATAAAGACAGCTCAGTGCCCATTACGGGTTATAAAGGACAAGATGCCACCACCAACAGCTTTAATCCGATTGATAAAATCACCGAACTCTACGAGCGTCTTCTCGAAGAGAAAGATGAAAAATATGCCGCGCTTGAAAAACGGATTCAAGGTCTGGAACAGCAAAATAACAGCGGAAAGTAATTCCGCAAACATATCTCTCCATATAAATGGGTGTAGCCATCCGATGCTTAGGGTGTAGCCATATCGGGGTTAGGGTGTAGCTATCGGTCCCGGATGGCTACACCCTACTTATTATGTGCAAGTTCCATCGGGGCGGGCATCCCTCACCCGTCTCTCCGGACAAATCTTCGATCCGGGTATATTCCACATGACATTGCATACATGTATCTGTTTCCGCTAACACATCATTAAATACATAAAAAAAGCAATGGAATATGCTTGGCGTATCCAATCAGAAACTTCTGCCGGCATGTGGTCTGGAAAGAAAAAAAGAGTTTTAATCAGTTTATAACTATATCTGGCGGGCAGCTCTGTCCCTTCCCCATCCAAATCCAGAAAAGAGCGAATTATTCCTCTTTTTCACCAATAAGAGAAGGGTTTTGGTCGCTATTTGCAAACTCTCAATCAAATTTCACTCAATTCCATTATTCCACTAATAAAATACCAATTAATAGGTATTTTTCTGACAAGAAAAAACTTGTAAATTTGCATAAAATGAACTAATTTTAATTATGAAAAAATTTTATTCCCTTTGTTTGTCGCTCGTACTTGTTGTCTCATCCCCCAAAGAAGGACAATAGAATCGTTGAATGCCGTGTATTAACAAATGAGCATATCTAAGCCCTTCGTAACGAAAGCATTTTTGTTAAATCCCATTTATAGTATAACGGAGAATGTTTATATCCGTCATTAAGAATATATTTAATTTAAACCGATAAGAATAATGAAAAAATTAAGAATTACGTGGTTGTGCCTGATATTGGCTGGAATACTACTAGGTGTATCATCATGTTCTAACGATGCAGAGGAGTTACAAGGTAAGCTCGTTATAACATTCGCCAAACCGACAAAGGGACTCAAAGTTGCTATTTGTTCGATGGAGAATACTAAGTACCCCATTTTAGTAGAATCCCCGAATGTTAATGGAGTATTGAAAGTATCGTTGAATATAGGGAATTATTATATAAAACCCTCTGATGATTCTTCTGATATGTATTCGGACATCGGAATACAGGTTAGACCGGATAAAACAACAACAGTGACATATGACGAATCTCGTCAGGTCATTGGAAGAGAATGATTATAATATTTAAACCCAGAATGGTTTTGACAGATTCAGCTTGAACCTGTCAAAACCATCTTTTAATAAGGAAAGAAGATACCCCAGACCTTTAATATGAAGTGGTAATATGTTTCTGCGCTTTATTAAAAACATGAAATTTCTAACCAGCAATAAAAGTATAACTTCCTCTAATCTGCAAGGACGACTACAATACCGGAACATGGTTATCTGGATATATTAGACTTACTGACATAGGGTTGTCATAGAAAGTGTGAGAGCAAATGTCAAAGTGCCAAAATGTCAAAATGATAATCCAATGGCTCTATATCCCGTTCTTTCGGGCACGTCTCTGATGAAGTTCGGAAAAACGGCTCACAGACGATTCCCCGATTATCATTTCAACAGGTCATTCAGCTGCTTCCTTATCAAATAGAAACAATAAAGGAGTATTATCCGCCGTAATCTCTTTGTTAGAGTAAAACACCATTCCTTTACACACTTCGGACAGGATACTTTCCTGCGAGCAACGGGAAGAAAATCCGTGCTCTTATCGCCCGATTTGCATAACAATATATGTAATCTGCCAAAACATTAGGAGATATTTAAAAAAGAAGTAAGCAAATTGGGAAAATGTAACCGTCTTTCGAAGCAAATGCTTACTTGTTTTGAGGTAAATGCTTACTTGTTTTCCGGAAAAGCAAGGCTCTACCGACTCAAAAGAGCGGTTCTTCGCCTCCGGAAGTTACTTGATATGCTTCTTTTCCCTCCGGTTCATCCGGAAAAAAAATTGGGAGAGTCAGAGGAAAGAGGTATTTCACACCTTTTTGATAGTTTAATAGGATAATAGAGAACAAAACGTTTTGCCTACCATAAAGCATACAAAGGGCACAAAGGCTTATCAATAAATAAAACCTCCATGCCCTCTGTGTACTCTGTAGTGAAAAAGGGATCTCGCAACGATTCCTGTTTTACACTATTTTTTCTTTCCCGTTCCTTTGCCGGAATGCATATCGCCAGCACTGCCTGATGCAGCAGCTTTTTCCTTTACTTTGTCCTCAGACATCAGATGCCTGTTCTTTTCATATTCTTCATGGATCTGCACTTCCCGGCTCTCCATGTCCTTCTTCAATTGCCTGTCTCTATTCATACTTTCTACGTTTTAAAGATTGGCAATATGACAAATCCGGAAGAAGAAAGTTTGGAGGTTTAAGGAAGTTTAGGAGTAGCCGGACTGCTTTTCATCGACCTTCCTTACTGAACCAGGCCGATCCGGACTTTATAATTTCCGGAAGTAAGTTCCGCTCCCGATTCCTGAAGGATGGAACGCGCTTCGGAAGTCATTGTTTCTCCATCGGCATTGGTGGCGGTAAGTGTATAACTTAAATGGGTTCCACCGGTCGGGACATTAAAATAAAGAAGGTCTGTCACATTACCTGCCAGGCTTGCCTGACGTCCTGTAGGACTACTTACGGTAATGGAGAAGTCTGTAAAGTTTGCCATAAATTCATCCGAATACTCAACGCCAACCCCGATATTAACTTGCGGTGCTTTCACCGAAATCAGAGTAACATCCTCCGATACAATAGCGAAAGGATAGTCGACGCTGTAGATGGGTGTACCCGATTCATTGTCCGGCGCCTCGGTCTGATCGGGAGTAAAGGCCTTCAGGGTATATTCACCAACCGGAAGAACGATCCTTTTGGAAAGTTCCGCTGCTCCCGGATCATAACTACGTACACACTCAGAACCTTGCCAGATCTCAAGCTTAAGTCCGGCATCGACGGCACGAGTAATGGGCAGCGTTTCGGTATCACAACTGAGGATGATATTTTCTACACGGAGATAACCGACGGAATGATCGGGAGCAGTTTGCTCGCTACAGGAAGCCGTAGCAAGCAAGAGGAGAAAGAGGTATATATAGGTTTTCATATTTATTTGTCGTAATGTAAAGTGAATGAATCGAGCCAGAACTGTGAACCTATGATATAAGCATCACCATATGGAACTTTTGCATCCCTAAACTTATCTTCCAAGTGATCACGATCTTCTTTAGTACCGGCCTTAAATATAATCTTCACATGAGAGATCGGTAAGTTTCTATATTCATTATTATACTCAAAATTCAAGGTTTGAGTTTGATAGGATGAATATGCAGTACCGGATTTCAAATAAGCTTTGCCAATTATGGTTTCTACTTCTCCTGTAATATTTTCCAAATAGGCTTCAATCAAATACTCATCATCTTTATATGGGGCAGCTTTGTACACAAAACTCATAGACGTTGGACGAATATAAGCCGCTTTACCATTAACTACATCTCCAGCAGCCTCATAATCTCCTACGCAAACGATACCCGCACTGATATGATTAATAACACTATTTCCAAGCCAATAATCTTTATTACCGAAAGAACAAGTGTTTCCTGCTCCCCACCCTAATGTCATCATATGAGCAACATTACGTTCACCATCAACTACCGGAAGCGTACTTGATTTAGATACATAGAATGCGTTAGCTCCATCAGTATGACAGGTCAAAGGATTTCGCGTACCAATCCAATCGCCTTTAAATGTGTATAATGGATTCTCACTCTTGGGATATGTAACATCATATCCAGCATTAAAATCAGAATTGGGTATGGATAGCGCCTCATACGTTTTCACCTCCACTTTCTCTCCCGGCACTTCTCCCCTATACTTCGCTCTCACGTAATAAGAGGTTCCCGGACTCAGCCCTGCCTTTCGCAAATCTCCGGGCATCGCCTCCCAACTATTACCATCGGCACTAAATTCGTAAGCAATATCGGTAAACTTATCTAAATTGCCGGTTTTCACGCTATCGACAGTGAGTGTGTTCAAAGTAAACTCTTTCGTCCAAACATTGCCCGGATAATAACCCACTTTAAAGACAGGTTTCACAGTCCGGATGGTATACATACCGGCATCACTCCAACGGTCATTTGCTTTTACCCGAACGGCTATTATATTATCCGTATCCTGTCCTCCATCGTGAGTCAGCATGCCGGAAGTTACTCCGGCAAAGTCGATAACTCCCTCAGTACTTCCTGCAGTCAGATCGGGCAAGACAATATTCACAGCAGCCAAAGCCCGCCGATCTTCTTCGGAAAGTTCCGACAGCAGATACGTCTTATTCAGATGTTCCAAATGCTTATCCGCAAAGTTAAAGGCAAACTCCACATCCTGAACCGGACGCAAAGCTGTATACGCAATGCCGGCTCTCGACAAAGCATCTGCCGTCTCGGTATAAGTCAACACATGATTTTCATCGAAATCCTCACTAAATACCTTAGCCTTCGGCAACCAGCTGTCGGGTACGGTTTCGTTGATAGTAATAGGTTCCTGTTGAGTTTCCGTAGTGACCTCTAGACTTACATTGGAAGCCTTCATGGAGAGCTTATAATTATACTTAACACCCGCTTTCACTGTCTCGATCGGATTCAAAGCATAACTTCCCTCCTGCCCTGTCTCTACAGAAGTACCGATCAATGCCATTGTCACCCGGCCTCCGGCTTTAAAGTAGGGATGTGTGGCGTCTCCCGGTTTCCAAGTAACCGACTCACCCCCTGCGCTGACTTCCACATAATAATCTTTCAGACGTTTATCAAAGACCTCTTGATTCACAATCTCAAAAGTAGCCAGCGCATTGGCTACCTTACAGCCGACAGTAACCGTCGTTGCTTTACCCTTCTCGATGGCAATGTCTTGAACTTCTCCATAATAATAGGGTGCATCCAATGCCAGTGACGGATTCTCTCCAAGATAAGCCTTCAGTTGATAACTGCCTACCTTGAATACCCTTTGATCTCCGAAATCTCTCAATGCACCTTTGTATTCGGGCACGATTGTCCCTTCTCTGTCACGCAGCAACTCAATCGTGAACTGTTGCCGCAATTCATCTGACAAAGCCTCCGGCAAAGTCCGGGTAACCGCCGCTTCATCCGTCAATACGATATTCAAACTGCCGTTAGGCATCGTTTCTATTTCTTCCTGACACGACAGGAAAAAGAACAAACAACACACTAAAGATAAAACAGATTTATGCATAGCTCTCTTTCTTATTCATACAATAATTCAAATTCATCGACCCACAGTTCACTGCCTACACCTACCGAACCGGTCACCTTCATCCCGGTAAAGTCACCGCCATAATGGCTCGAAGTGGCAACAATCGTTATCTTGGCAGGCTTCGCCGTTTTATTGGTATAAGTCACATCGAACCGGAACTGAGTATATTGGGTCACCGTCTCTTTTCCGATGAACTCTCCGTAACCGATCTCGTTATCTTTATCGTCCCACAGACGGAGATAGATATGGCATTCATCATTTTTCAGATTATCCGGATTACCGACATAATCCACCGGTTTAGAAGTATATTTATACCACCCCTTCAATCCGGTGGGACGTGCCCCCGTAAACGAACGTCCAAACTTGGGGCTATCCTTGGGACTTTGGGCATTCGTTTTATAATCACCGATAAACAGATTGCCGGCAGCCACCCCTACCAGCGGCACACTACCTAAAGTGACCATATAAGCCGCCTTTCCGTTCACAACACTCTTTTCTTCCGGGCGGGTACTCGAATCACGGCTGCCCGCCAGTGAAGAGGTCACTCCATCATTTCCGGTTGCCCAGAAAGAATTTGAGCCATCGGCATTAGGATACCAACTCTTCTTAAAACTGCCTGTGGGATTCTGCGACCAGGTATCGAAGTTTAAGTTAGGTATTTCCTGTATCTTTTCGGTAGTAAACTCGTCCTCAGTACTGGGAATATCGTCTACCACTACTCTCCAGACATAGTTCGTACCATCTTCCAAACCGGTCAACACCGTACTGAAAGTAGTGGTACTCTCAAGTTTCACATCGGCTTCGGGCACTGCGGTCCACGTCTCTTCCGTCTTCTTCCGGTATTCCACCCGAGGAGTGGTTCCTTGTTTCATACCACCATTCAATGTAGCCCTTGTAGCCCATACATCCACACTTCCCGTAGTACCGGTGGAAGCGGTACGCACCACGTCGACCGTCCAAAGAGTTATCTTATCAAAGCGCACTACCGTAAATGTCTGCGGTCGACGGAAATTAGTCACAATCGAAGGGTCCGGATAAACCGTTGCCTGACTACCTCCCAGATTCATTTTAAGAATCTTAACCGCCGATAAGTCCTGTTTCTGAGAAACATACACCAATACCGTATGATTCTTATCATCAATGATGGCAGGCAATGCCTGATTTTCCACCTCAACCGAACGTTCGATGGTCTGATTTACCGTAATCATCCACTGGTAATCCTGATAAGTGCGCAGCAGAAAGGGAACGGTTTTAGTGAAATCGACACGGGTGTCCGCTCCCGCAGGCAAATCGGCCAAAGAGGAGAATCCCGTTGAAGGAAACTTAGCCGGACTGACGCAATACTGCTCCTCCGTATTGAAAGTGGCCTCATCATTTACCACAAACTTAGTGATGCGCAACTCTTCGATATCCACTTCATCGCCTACCGACACTACAATCGTACGGTTATTTTTGTTGATTTCGGCTTCTCCCGTTTGTCCCTCTACCTCAAAAGCCGCAATCTCTCCTTTAATATAAGGATAAGGAATGTCGTTTTCGATACAGGCACTCAACACAAGAACCGATGCAAATAAGCATCCATATATCCACAAATTCTTCATCTCCTTGAAATACAGCTAAACATTTAGAAATACATCGTCATTCCCAAATTGATTGAGAACAAGTCAATCTTAAAATTACCATTGGCACTATGGCGAGATGCCTGATTCACCTGATTGTGCACTTGATCGACCCATTTATAACTGAATCCCATTACACCTACCGAAACTTCTACCGAAGCAAAATCAGAAACAAAAGCCGCCAGTCCCGGTGCCGCACCAATCTCAAAGCAATGGGAACGCTGATAATATCCGGTCAGATCATTACCTGTACCATTGGAGTGTTTTCCCTGCCCGTAAGCATAAGTCAGACGAACTTCATTGAAGAACCCGAACACTTTACTACTACCCAATCCCATGTAGGTACGCAGAAATCCGGATGCGGAGTAGTTATGCTCCAAATACATATCATCTTTGATGTGGAACGAGAGATCGTCTCCCAGATTAATATCGACATTCCCTATATTGAAATAGGTGCGCGAATAAGTGAAACGTCCTCCCGCCGCCATATTGTCGGCAAAAAAATATCCACCGAACGGACTCAAACGGAATGTATAACCTTTGGCGTCAATATCCGCCAATACCAGAAACTGGTATTTATCGGCACTCTGTTCCGAATACGAAACCGTAGAGCCCATAAACCATTGACCTTTAGGCACAAATACAGTCTTCACGATTCCACGGTCAAACTTCTTCTTTGCCTGGCCCCATGCCGGACAAAGAAGAAGTAGTATAATTATTATTTTTCTCATTTGTTATGGATTAGTTAGCGGTCACAGGCGTTCCGTATACCAATTCAAAATCATCAATCAACATGACACTGCTTTCACTGCCCGTAAAGAAGTCACCGTATTTACTTGCAGAAGCGACAACGATAATATATTTGGGTTTACGAGTCAAATCACGGTATTGCAAATCAATCGTAAACTGCTTCCAGACTACCTTTCCGCTTTCATCGAAAGAACCTTTCGATTCTTCATCGGTAATGGAACCGTAAGCGATGACATCTTTATTGGCTTCAGAAAGATCAACCGTATAACGCGTAGGACTGCCTTCTTTGTTATTGTTGACTTCATAAGCTGTCTTCACTCCATTATCATCAACCAAACCTTCATTGTCAGTCAAGGCAATATAGATGGCACATTTATCACCACCCGAGTTTTTCAATTCCTCCACATTATGATCTCCACGATCTATACTGGTTCCACGAGTGTATTTGTACCATCCCTTCAGCTGCGTAGGACGTGACGTAAACTCACGGCCGAAACGTATCCGTGCTCCCATCGGGCTTGTATACGTTTCCATATAACGCCCGATATAGATGTTACCGGCAGCAAATTTTCCGATACCAAACATTCCCACAAATTGCGAAGACAATTTGGCCGATTTACCACCTACGGTATGTACATCGTTGCTTTCTCCGATACTTGGATTTTTACTCATGGTAGCTGCTCCCACATTACCGGTATCCCAATACGAATTCTTTGCAGAAGCCTCAGCCGCAGTTCCCGGGAACCAAGTTTTTCCATTCTGATTCCATTCATCAAAACTTCCATTTTCCAGTTGTTTCTGGAGTTCGGTGGTCGCAGTCGTTATTTTTCCGTTTACTCCATTTATTGCAAAACAGAAATCATACTCCGTACCGGGAATCAGACCGGTTATGGTTGCAACAAGCTTTCCATCGGCCTGTTCAACATTGGACACCGCATTCCAATCTTCCGTTCCGGAAATGCGATACTTACACTCTTTGGTAACAACACCATCGGGAAGAGGAAGAGTCACGTCTGCAAAATCAGACCA
>ERZ826016.896-NODE-896-length-32210-cov-4.673301_pt1 | contig 32210 bp, 23 predicted proteins | sample MGYA00519872_ERZ826016 | MGnify/ENA primary metagenome ERZ826016 (study PRJEB31778, sample SAMEA3449218) | human gut metagenome | biome: human gut; feature: human-associated habitat; material: faeces | place: United Kingdom | collected 2010/2012 ... | reverse complement strand
ACCTTTTTGATGTGCATCTTTTCCAATAATTTGTTTCAATGCCGCATTCAAAAGGTGTGTAGCTGTATGGTATGCTATTGTTTCTTCTGTTTGGTCTGCTAATCCTCCTTTAAATTTTTGTTCTGAACCAGCTCTTGATTTTTCTTGGTGTTTCTTAAATAGTTCTTCAAATTCTTTTAAATTGATTTCAAATCCATTTTCTTGTGCTAATTCATTTGTTACTTCTGGTGGAAATCCATAAGTATCATATAATTTAAATACAACTTGTCCATCTATCATAGTTTTATTAGAATTTTTTGCCTTTTGCATTTCTTTATTAAATTCTCTTTCTCCATGAGCTAAAGTTTTTACAAATTTATTCTTTTCTTCTAATATTGTTTCTATAATGATATTTCTATTTTTTTCTAATTCAGGATACATTTCGTTTAAATTATCTACATTAATTTCTATCAATGTTGATATTTCTTCTAAATCTATTTGTAGTTTATTAAGATGTCTTATCATTCTTCTAATTAGTCTTCTTAAAACATATCCTCTATCAATATTGCTTGGTCTTCCTCCATCTGCAATTATCATCATGCTAGAACGTAAATGTTCTGCCACAATTCTTCTACTTTGAATACTATCTACTTTTTGTAATTCTTCTAATTTTTGCATAATTGGTGCAAAAAGTTCTGTATCAAAAGGTGTTTCTTTTCCTTGTAATAACATAGCCATTCTTTCTAAGCCTAAACCTGTATCTACATTTTTTTGTTTTAATTTAGTATATCCATTTTTATCCTTAAAATATTCCATAAATACATTATTCCATATTTCAACATATTTACCACAGTCACAACTTGGTTGACAATCTGGTCCACATGCTGGTTTTCCTGTATCGTAGAACATTTCTGTATCTGGTCCACATGGTCCTTCTTCTCCAGCAATCCACCAGTTGTCATCTTTTCCATAATAATAAATATGACCATCTAATATTCCTGCTTTTTTCCAACATTCTGCTGCAACTGTGTCTCTTGGACAATCTTCGTCTCCTGCAAAAACTGTTACAGATAATTTTTCTACTGGAATTTGTAATTCTTTTGTTAGGAAATCAAAACTCATTTGAATTGATTCTTCTTTGAAGTAATCTCCTAATGACCAGTTTCCTAGCATTTCAAAATATGTTAAATGTCTATTGTCTCCAACTTCTTCTATGTCATTTGTTCTTACACATTTTTGATAGTCTGTTAGTCTTGTTCCTGATGGGTGTTTTTCTCCTAATAGATATGGTACTAATGGTTGCATTCCTGCTGTTGTGAATAATACTGATGGGTCGTTTTCTGGTATTAATGGTGCTGATGGTATTATTGTATGTCCATGTGCTTTAAAAAAGTTTAAATATTTATTTCTTATTTCTATTGCTTTCATTTTGTTCTTCCTTTCTTATGACTAGATATAATTTTATATAGTCTTTTCTCTTTTTTACGTTTTTGATTATACTTCATTTTTGTTTAAAAATCAAGTGGTACAAATTGAAAAATACCCTAAATCCAAACATTATTACAATTTTTGGTTTAGGGTATTAAATTTTTATAAAAATGTTATTCTAACATCTTTATAAGGACTTCTGAGTCTTGTATGGCATCACCAAGAACTTTCATCTGTTCTTCTAGTTCTTTAACATCTATTCTTAAGTTTCTTTCATCAATTCCCATCTCTAAAGCCATTCTCAACTTACAACCAATCCTAAATGACTGACAATCAAAAGTTCTAAATTCATGATTTTTCCAATCATCTGGCAATTTAATATTGAAAGAAAAATCTGCATTTTCATATCCTTTGAACTTTCTAAGTCTTAATATATAGATCATATCATGGCTCATCTCTAATGCAACTTTTTGTGCTTCTTTTAGTTTTTTTAGATAGTCTTCTTTATCTTTTTTAAAAGTTCCTAATTTCACTTCATCTGCATGCATTTTTACATGACGTAAAAAGTGGTCTGTCTGTTCAAGACTCATTTCCATAATACTACACCTCCTTGTAGTTAGTATATTTATTATACACTTCTTTTATTACTTTTCAGTATTTTCAATCAATTCCGTGCAATCTTTTTACATAAATTTATTTTTTTCCTATTATTTGTAATATTATATTTCTATTGCCTTTTTCTTGATATTTTATTTATTTTCCTGTATAATATTTTTATGAAAAAGTTAATTGTAAATAAAAAATATAATGAAAAAAAATTAAATAAATTTTTATTAGATAATGTGCCAGGTTTAACTTTTGGTATTTTTTCTAATTTACTTAGAAAAAAAGATATAAAAATTAATGGAAAAAGAGTTAATAAAGATATTATTATTTATGATGGAGATGAAATTCTAGTTTATATTACAGATGAATTTTTAGAAAATAAACAATCTTCTATTAATTTAGATATTGTTTTTGAAGATGAAAATATTTTAGTTATTAATAAGCCATCAAATCTTGAAGTAACTGGAACTAATTCTCTAACAGATTTAGTTCATAAAAAATATAGCACATCTTCTTTTAAGCCAATGCCATGCCATAGAATTGATAGAAATACTACTGGATTAGTTTTATTTGCTAAAAATGAAACTGCTTTAAATATTCTATTTGATAAATTTAAAAATCACGAAATTGAAAAGCATTATCTTGCAATGGTTTATGGTATTCCCAATGTTACCCATAAAAGAGATGTTGCATATTTATTTAAAGATAATAAAAAATCTCTAGTTTATATTTCTGATGTACCAAAAAAAGGTTATGTTAAAATCGTTACTTCTTTTACTGTCTTGGAAAAGAGAAATGATAATACCTCTCTTTTAGATGTACAAATTGAAACTGGAAAAACTCATCAAATTAGGGCTCATCTTGCTTTTCTTGGTTTTCCTATTATTGGTGATGGTAAATATGGTAAAAATGAAATTAATAAAATGTTTGGAAAGAAAACTCAAATGCTTTGTAATTATTTTTTGAAGTTTGATTTTGGTACTGATGCTGGTATTTTAAATTATTTGCATGGTGTTTGTATTTCTTTAGATAGTAATATTTTATTTTAAAACCACCCTATTTTATAGGATGGTTTTTGTTTATTATCGTTATGGAGCGATTACGAAACAGGTATGCGAAAAATCTATATACTCTATTTCAAGCTCTCTTATATAATTCGATTTATCGTCTTTACTTTAACATAAGATTTTAAATTTATCAATACTTTTGTCTCAAATAATAAAAATACCTAGAATCACATAATGACTCTAGGTTATATGAATGACTTAGAGCTTCGAAAGTTTTCTAAGCACCACTCCATACTATTTTATTCAATTATAATAGGGATTATACATCATACCCCATTATTCTTAAAATATCATTTATATCAACAACAATTAGCTTTTCTTTTAATTTTTCTATTTCTCTATTTAGCAAATTTTCAAATTCTTGGTATTTTTCTTCATCAAGCAATACTTTCATAGATTTTATAATCATATACAAATTACACAAATACTCTTTTCTGTTATAGCCTTTTTCAATATTTTTAAAACTAATATCATATTTATTTCTATAATTAAACAATCTATCAGAATGTGCAGAAATATTTCTTACCATAGTTAAATTTATTAAAATCTGTCTTAATAATTTATCAGATAATTTAAAATATTTACTTATTTTCTGTCTATCACTCTGCTTAAGTAAACTGTAATACCTACTAATAGCTCCAAAAGTTAAAATTTTAGTTAAAACAAAAGGTGGAACAAAATTATAAGTATCTTTATAATGCTTAATAGCAGGATGTTTAATATAATTATCATCAATTTCTTTTTCTATTTTTTCTATAAAAACATTTACTAATTCTTCGTTAGCATTGTCATCAAAATTTTCTAGTTTTAAATAATCTTCAACACCATATTCTTCTGCTAAAGTATTTGACATAAGCGATTTTATTATAACTTCTATTTCTAAAGTGTATTTTAAGAATATAGCTTTTATATTTTTATCAAATTCATATAATGCAAATATTTCTTCAAAAGAAGTATTTGCATTATAGTTACTATTCTCGTCTTTAAAAACAGCTTTATACCCGTTTATAATGGAATAATAAGAATATTTTTCTATATTCTTCAAAGCTAATTCTCTATCATTTACAATTACATTTTTTGATATAAGATAATCTATAAGTTCTTCGTTGTTTTTGTATTCTTTCATCATACCTCCGAATAATATAAAAAATGACTCAAGGCTTCGAAAGTTTCTTGAGCACCACTCAATATATTTATAACATATTTTTTAGTAAGTTTCAATAGATTTTTAGAAAAAAGTTGAAATTTTATGTAAAATATGATAATATATAAATGTCAGTATTGTTTTAGAAACCAATAAGTCAACAACTTGGAGGTTTCTAACCTCCAAGAAAATTTAAGGAGGTAATCACAATGTTTGAAGTATCAATTCCTAAAATCTCTGATGAGGAGATGATGAAACGGTACAAACAGATTAAGCCAGTTATCACAGTGAATGGCAAATTGCACTATTTTCGAGAATATACTCTCGAAGAACTTAGTAAGATTAGCTATCTGTGGGATTATGAAGAAGATGTGAGAGAAGAAGTAGGTAAAGACGAACTTGAGGTTTTGGAAGGTCGAGATTTTGTTTGTTTGCACAGCTACTCATACTATGGATTTTTCAAACCAAGTGTCGGTGAAGTTCTTTCCCAGATTAAGGAACATGATCTTCCTTTTGTCAAAGCATTTGAAATCATTGAAAGCCCTCAAACTGCGGATGATTTCCACAATGACAATTTCACATCTATTGCATTCGACAATGGCTATCATGTTTCGACCGTGAGATTGTACGGATTAAAAATATGATACAAGCAATCGGTGTAGTTTATAACTGCACCGATTTTGCTCTTTTAGATATTGTATCTAAATATTTTCTTTTGCAACTTTCTTTGCTAATTTACTTTTGTTTTTATCACTCCCCAAGTGAAAAGAATATGCCAATTCTTGCTCCATAAAAGCACCTCCTTTGAATTTTCTTCGTAGCGAGGACTTTGGCTTTGCCATAAGTCCTAACCCAGTAGACTTAAGTTAAGTACACTTTAAATTTTATTCAAAATATATTTTTGTAAAAGACAGCAATACAGATATAAAATTATAGTTTTAAAAGTAGTGAAATTGAATTTTAGGAGGATTTTATTATGGTAGAAATAACTTATCACAAAGAAGGGGATTATTTTATTCCTGATTTATATTTAGAAAAAGAGGATTATGAAAAAGATTATAATATTGGAAAATATGGTCATTTAAGATTGGAATATTTAAAAAATCATAAGAAAGCTGAATATATAATATTGTTTATGAACAAGACTTTAAGAGAACATATTGTAGAAACTGATAAACAAGCTAAAAGAAGATTTGAAATACTTATGAAACAAATGCTAGAAAAAAGTCCTATTGATGAAAATTTGAAAAATACTAACCCATTAAAATGGACTGGGCTTATGAATAATTATAAGCTTTGTGCTGAAAAAATTGTACTAAAAGAATTGATATATATTTAAGAAAACCTTTATAGTAATAGCTACTCAATTATCTGTTTTATTGATTAGTTTATTCTTTTTATATACCAAATTTAAACCCTGTTTTTGTTTACATAAAAAATTCTAAATTTTGAAACTTTATTTATATATATTTGTTTCTTTGAGAAATATAATTTAACTTATAACAGACTTTTCTATATTGATTAAAGTCCACACATAATTCAAAACATCCTATTTAATAAAAAAGATACAACCAATGTTTTTTACAAAGGCTGTATCTTTTCAAGAAATATCATTTTAATATTTCTTGTTACTAACTTCTTTCACTTTCATTAAAGATATCGTTGTCATCTTCGCTATAAAACTCAGGGTAGACTATCTGTAACCAATGTTTTGCTACATAATATGCTAATTGTAAATCATTGTTTTTGACTTTTTTAGTAGTATTTGAATATTGAACAATATTATTTAACATATTTTCTATAGGTTTGATAATAAACCTTAATTTATTATATTTATGAATTAAAATCCAAACACCATAGTAAATAGCAATATATGAAACTGAAAAGATAATACCTAATAGTAGTTCATTTTGGTAATTTTGAAATATAAGTTGTTCAATACAAAAAACTATTATTGCTGAAAACATACTTGTTATAAAATTTTCAGTAGATTCTCGTATTTTTTTTCTACTACCACAGTCAACACAAAATCTAGAAGTTTCTTTAATTTCCTTCATACTTTTTGGCAATCTTTTATTTTTTTTAAGATTATTTAATCTGGAATCGAAAAGGAAAATAGATTCACAAGTGATAATTGACATTTGCATAAAACGGTAGTATTATATATTTATGTGTGGCTATATGCCATAGTGTAGGAGTTATCATACTTTCACTGTAGATGGGCAGCTACTATGATTATATTGATAACATAATAATACTGGCTTCAACTTGGAGGTATTAAGCATGAAAAAAAATCCTATCGGAACTGCATTTAAGAAGGAGAACATCTTTCTGGCAACAGTTGATTGCCCTATTGCAAAGAAAGAGCTTGAAGAGGTTCTCCAAAAAGGTGGATGTCGTGTTACTGGGACGCCTGGGGAAAAAAATATTCTTGACCTGATGGTGCCTCTTTGCACACGGCAAGAATATGACATCTTTTATAAAGACGGAAAAGGATACACGCGTTTCTTACTTGATGGAAATGAAACTTTTGCAGGAGATGGTTCTGACGGTAAAGGAAAACTTTACAATATCGTCTCTGCATGGAATTTCTATGAGGAAGCTGAATTAAGTGAGGTGGAAAACAACGCAGGTGAACCTGCTATTCTTGACGAGTCTGGAGGAAATGATAAACTCGAGAGATATAATCGGGTTTATAATATGAAAAAATAAAGAAAAATACACTGCCCAACAATAGAAGTGTTCGAACTAAGAACCAGCAAGGAAAAAATTCCTTGCTGGTTTTGTCAAATTTAATTGGCTTACATGATTGAAAGCTCAAAAATTACCTGTTATTCTCAAATCCTTTCCATCAGGTGTATTGCAGAAGTCAAATCCGCTAGAAAATGTTCGGTCTACTTTTGCAAGCCTAGGAACCAGAGATGGGTCACACAAATACGAATAATCGTAAATGTAAATTTCAAAGTCGTCATATTGAGAAGCCTCTTTGTCTGTAATGAAATTAATTCCGAGAACAGGAGGCTCTTCACAGTAAGATTCCCATACATCTCTGAAACCCAGAGCTTCATCTTTCCTGTCATAGCTAAATCCGGGTAGAGCAATGTGTCTGCCATCTTCCAAAGTTGCAAAAGTAACAGAATTACTAATTTCAAAGTATGGCTGATGTGTCGCAAAGTATTTACATTCTCTGTAAGAATAATGAAATCTGTCAAATTTACAGTTCATTTTTAAGACACGTGGCTCTTGTGAAATAACAGCTTCTTGATAACGAGCATCATAGGAAAAATGAATTTTGTCAAATTTAACAATATCTGCGAGTTCTAAAAGACCATTCAGACCATAAACTGTGTAATTTGACACCTGTTTGGCATCCTCATCGGAGTAACGATTAAATATCATACTGTGCGTATTAGGCATTTTACCATAAGGAGAGGCATCAAGAATGAATTTTAAATTTGCATTCGGGTCGGCTAAACCGATTATGGCTGTTGGTCCGTCTCCAGGGCAAAGGCCATATTGAACAAAGCCGTTTGTAAATTGGTTTAGCTTTTGAACTTCTTCATATCGATAAGTACCTTTGATAGAATAAGAGGCTTGAGCTGTGTCATTTATGGCTAATGTTACTCTTCCGTTTACTATTAATACTTGTATATCGCGATCAGGATAATATTCGTCATATAATTTTTGTAAAATTCTTTCAATCATATGTTTATTCCTCCTTTTGATTGTTCGGAGGACCGTGCCTCCGAAAATATTGGTGTTCGAAGGCAATACAATATTGCGATACACAGAGTATATCACGATTTACATAAAAAAACAATAGATATGAGTTGTTAAATGAATGAATTGAAAGGTTGAAAGTATAAAAAGCATGATTTAAACCTAACAATATTGAAAATGCGATTATCTTATGATACTATTACCTTGATGAATATTTATAAGAGGTATAATATGTGGAGTATTAAAGAGATAAAACAAAAAGGTAAGAAAACATTAAAAAATAATTTATGGACATTACTTTTAATTGGCTTATTTATGACGATTGTAGTTGGAAAGTATGCTGTTAATAACGATTCTTTATCAAACTTGAATGTTTTGAAACAATTTATAGAGGATAGAAAAAATGGAAAAGAGCTAACTTGGATTGACAAAGAAAATCCAGAAGTAATGTTAAATAAATATCTTGATGAGATGGTTTCTCAGATGTTTTCTGGAAATAGTAGTGTTATTACAGATGTAATAAATGATTACAACGAAAAGAATAATGTTACTAAAGGCGTATTTTATACGGTGTTTAATGTTGTAACTAAGGGACATGAACATGTTCAAAAAATTATTCAAACTATTGCAAGTTACGAAAATAAAACAACAATTTTGAAAATTCTAATTATTGTAGTTGCTGCAGGAGGTATGGCAATAAAAATATTTATATCTTATCCAATTCAAATAGGAGAGACAAGAATATACTTAGAGAGTAGAAATTACAAGAAAACAAAAGTGTATAGAATGTTGTATCCATTTAGAAAAGGAAGATATTTAAATGTAGTAAAATCCATGCTACGAATGGAAATATATCAACTTTTATGGAATTTGACCATTGTTGGAGGCATTATAAAGAAGTATTCATACAAAATGGTTATGTACATAATTGCGGAAAATCCACAAATTAGTTCAAAAGATGCAATAAGAATTTCAAGAGAAATGATGAACGGAAATAAGTTGAGAGCATTTTTATTAGATTTATCATTTATTGGCTGGAATATCTTACAATACATTACGTTTGGATTAGCTGGAATTTATGTTTCACCATATTATACTGCTACAGAAGTCGAATTATACGCATTTTTAAGAAAAGAATACATAGAAAATAAAAAATATGGATATGAATTATTAAATGATACAAAATTGTATGAAGAAAATCCAGAGACAGCAAGCTATCCAGATGCATTTGAATTTGAAAGAAAGAAGATAAAAATTGACTATAATAAAAATTATGAGCCTACATCTATAATATTATTTTTCTTTATTTTTTCATTTGTAGGCTGGTTGTGGGAAGTAGCACTATATTTATTTAGAGATGGAATATTAGTAAACAGGGGAACTTTATATGGACCTTGGTTACCAATTTATGGAACAGGTTGCACACTCATAGTACTTTTAACAAAATTTAAAAAGTTTAGAAAGATGTTGAAAAATCCATTTTTAACATTTGGAGTGGTAATGTTTTTATGTTCTGCAATAGAATATGCAACTTCTTGGTATATAGAGGTTACTACTGGAATAAGATACTGGGATTATACAGGCGTATTCTTGAATATAAATGGACGAATTTGTTTGGAATGTTCACTATTCTTTGGTCTCGGAGGTGTATTATGTGTATATATTGTAGCACCATTCTTAGAAAGAAATTTGCAAAGATTAACAAATAAATTAAAAATATCAATGTGCATAGCCTTGCTATTGATATTTGGAACAGACAGTGTTTACTCGCATTTTCATCCACACGTGGGAGAAGGAATATCGAGCAGTGTAGAAAATCCGACTAAAGTGCCAAACTTAATACAAAGATTTTAGAGAAAAAAGACGTTCTTAAAATAGACTAAATTGTCTAAAAAGAACGTCTTAAATTTTATAAAAATTTTTTCATTTGTTCTATATCATTTTTTTGTAATGTGACAAAGTCATTTAAAATATTTTTTACAGGTTCATCAGCTCTAGGATTATGGTTCAAAAGCTTTTGACATTTTATAATTCCCATGTCTCCACCTTGAATCATAAGTTCCGCAATTTTCGAGTTACTCTTATCAGTCATAGTGTTCATTTGAGTCCCCATCCAAGCCATCATTTTGTCTGTAACAGGAGCTTCATCTGGAATTTCTCCGTATTTATCAAATTGATTGTTTACTCTATCAATAATTCTGCCATATTCTGTGTATTGAAAAGTTAAATTTTCTTTCATATTCTCGTCGCCAACTTTTTTCAAAACATACGAGATAGAATCCATTCCCATCTTTGCAGCCTTATTAATCTCATTTAAAATAGTCAAATTAATATTTTCATCTTTTCCACTATTAAAATTTTCTTCCATAAAATCAGTCCTTTCAAATTTTATAATATTATTTACAAAAAATGAAAAAATATGTATTTTTAGAAAAAGGTTATGATTGTACATTTTTTTCTCCGTCCCCGAATTGTACATTGAAATTTTGCTGTTTTTAATATATACTGGTACAAGAAATAAAATTCAATTACAAAAGTTTGAAAAATTTAGAAGTTTTCAAATTATAGCAATAGAAGGGAAAATGAGAAAAATTATGGCAAGTGTTAAATGGACTAATGAGCAACAAGCTGCGATTGATAAGAAGGGTTCAAATATTTTGGTCGCTGCTGCTGCCGGTAGTGGTAAGACTGCGGTTTTGGTTGAGCGTATTATTAAGAAAATTATTGTTGACCGTGTTGATATAGATAAAATTTTGGTGGTTACTTTCACTAATGCTGCAGCATCTGAGATGAGAGAGAGAATTCTAGAAGCTATTTATAAGAAAATTGAAGAAAATCCGGAAGATGCAAATCTTCAAAAACAGATTATTCTTCTTAATAAATCGAGTATATGTACAATAGACTCGTTTTGTCTTGATGTTATTAGAAATAATTTTTATGAGATTGATATATCTGCGAATGCGAGAGTTGCAGATGGCACTGAAATGTTGCTATTAAAGCAAGAAGTATTAGATGATATGTTTGAAGATAAATATATTTCAGGTGATAAAGATTTTCTAGATTTAATTGACACCTACACGAAGTATAACAAAGATGAAGATTTAAAAGAACTAATTTTGAAAATTTATACATATATTCAAGCATCACCCTTTCCAGAAGAATGGTTAAATGAAAAGGTGGAAATGTTTGATATTGAAGGAAAATACACAAACTTCTCTGACACCCCATGGGGAAAGATTATAATTAAAAATGTAAGTGATATATTGGAAAATGGAATTTTAAAGCTAGAAAGTATTAGAAACAAAATGACACGTTTTCCAGAACTTGAAAAATTTATAAATACGATAAATATAGACCTTGTGGATTACTACTTTTTAAAGGATAACCTAAATGATTGGGATAAGTGTGTTAATGCAATTGTAGCACTAAAAGATAAAAGAAATAATTGGCCAACTGATAAAAAAGTTACTAATGACCTAAAAGATGAGGCAAAAAATATAAGAGACAGTGTTAAAGAAGAATTTAAGAAAGTAAAAGAATTGTTAAATTGCACGTCAGATGAAGCGATTGCAGACATAAACTTTATGTACAATATTCTGAATAAACTTAAAAACATAATATTGGAGTTTTCTGAGAAGTTCTATCAGAAAAAAAGAGAGAAAAACATAATGGACTTCAATGATATGGAACACTTAGCTTTAAAAATTCTAGTAAAAAAAGACGAAGCTGGAAATGTTGTTAAAACAGAGGTCGCAAAAAAATATGAGGAAAAATTTGAAGAGATTGCAATAGACGAATATCAGGATAGTAACTTAGTACAAGAGTATATCCTAACGAGTGTATCAAAAGGAAACAATGTTTTTATGGTTGGAGATGTTAAGCAGAGCATTTACAAGTTTAGACAGGCAAGACCTCAATTATTTATAGAAAAATACAATAAATATAAGTTAGAACCAGAAGTGGGCGAAGATAGAAAAATTCAGCTATTCAAAAACTTTAGAAGTAGAGAAAATGTACTAAACATTACAAACATGGTGTTTGAAGATATTATGAGCAAAGAGCTCGGAGACATAGATTACAATACGAATGAGTATTTGAATTTAGGAGCATCTTATTTGGAAATTCCAGAGCAGGATTACACGACTGATATCGAGATTATAGATACGAGTGATGAAGATAATGATATCTGGAAAGATGAGGATTCAGAACCATCACTATACATACCATCAGAGGAAGATAGCAATGCTGCAGAACAAGAAAGAGTAGAAGATGTTGTATTAGAGGCAAGATTTGTAGCAAAGAAAATTAAAGAATTAATTGATAGCAAGTATCAAGTTATAGACAGAAAAGAAGGAAAAAGAAACATTAGATATAAAGACATTGCAATCTTATTAAGAAGTATAACCGGAATTGCGAATGTTTATGAAAAAGAAATTTCTATGCTAGGAATTCCTGTATACAGTGATAGCTCTGGAGAATATTTGCAGTCAATCGAAATAGAAACCATTATGTCATTGCTAAAAATAATAAACAACCCAATGCAAGACATTCCACTAGTTACTGTAATGCGCTCGCCGATAGGTAATTTTACAGACAACGAGCTTATTGAAATTAGATTAAATGATAGAAATTCAAATTTCTATGAAGCTCTTATCAAGACTGATACTCCAAAGGTTAAGAAGTTTTTGCAATTATTAGAAGAGCTTAGGAATGATGAACAATATATGGCTCTGGATGAATGGATTTGGAATATATATACAAAGACAGGTTACATGAATTATGTGAGTTTGATGCCAAATGGAAATTTGAGAGTGTCAAATTTGAAGATGCTATTTGAAAGAGCAAAACAGTATGAATCTGCAAGTTTTAAAGGCCTATTCAACTTTATTAATTTTATAGATAAGATAAAATTTAATAGTGAAGATTTAACTTCTGCAAAAATAATAGGTGAAAACGAAGACGTAGTAAGGATTATGAGTATTCATAAGAGTAAGGGATTGGAGTTTCCAGTTGTAATATTAGCAGGAGTTGGAAAGCAATTTAATATGCAAGATTTAAACGAAAAAATATTACTGGATCAAGATTTAGGACTCGGACCACAATATATCGATTCGGAAAGACATATTGAATTTAAGACTCTAGCTAAAAAGGCACTAGCAATAAAAGCAAAAAGAGAAGCCGTGTCTGAAGAGATGAGAGTTTTGTATGTTGCATTAACAAGACCAAAAGAAAAATTGATAATAGTTGGAAGGCAAAAAGATGGAAACAAAAAGATAACTGAAAAGCAAAAGGCTTTAGAGGTGTATCCATCAGACGATAGTAAAATTAATGCATATTTATTGCAAAAATACAAAACATATTTGGATTGGTTAGAGCTAATATATGAAAAAGAGGGAGTTGCAAAAACAGAAAAAATATTCAGAGTAAATGTGCATAATAAAAAAGAACTATTAGAAAATTTGAAAAAAGAAGAGAAAATAGAAGAAGACATTTATCAAAAAATAATAGAAAATGCTAAGAAAGCTAATAAAGAAGAAAAGCAAAAAATATTAGAGTACTTAAACTGGAAATATCCACATGAAGAAATAGAAGGAGTTCCAACCAAGACGTCTGTAACAAAAATAAAAGAAATGGTAAATGCAGAACAGGTAGAAGAACAGACTAAAAATGTGAAATTTGCAGTAGAAGAAACAAAAGAGGCAAGAGCTATAACGCAAAAACCTAAATTTGTAAATAATAATGAAAATGCAAAGATTAGCAATGCACAAAAAGGAACTTTAATGCATTTATGTGTTCAGAAAATGAATGAAAAAGAAGAGTATACAGCTGAGAAAATTCAAGAATTGATAGATGAATTAAAGCAAAAAGAAATAATAAGCAAGGCAGAAGCGGAGAATATAAATATAAGCAAATTACAAGGATACACGAAATCCGATTTATGGCAAGAATTGAAAAATGCAAAAGAAATCCATAAAGAAAAAGCATTTTATATAAATGTAAAAGCAAGCAGAATGTATGATATAAGCAAGGAAAATGATGAAAACATATTAGTGCAGGGAATTATAGATTTATATTATATAGATAAAGACGGAAAGCTAGTACTAGTCGATTACAAAACAGACTATGTGGAAGCGGGAAAAGAAAACGAGTTAGTAGAAAAATACAAGGAACAATTATATTTATATAAAGATGCACTAGAAAAAGCATTAAATAGAAAAGTGGATAGGATGTGGATTTATAGTTTGTATTTGAATGAATCAATAGAGATTGAAAAATAATTACAATTTTTTTTCAATCAAATTTAACCTAAAGAGAGAAAGGAGGAAGTGCACTCGCAGTGTACAGAAAAAATGAGGTTAGACAAATTTTTAAAAGTTTCAAGAATAATAAAGAGAAGAACAGTTGCAAATGAAGCGGCTGATGGTGGAAGAATATCTGTAAATGGTAAAGTAGTAAAACCAAGCTATGAAGTAAAAGTTGGAGATATTGTAGAAATCAAATTTGGAGATAAAATATCAAAATTTAAGATAGTAGCAATACCAACAGTACAAGGTAAAAACATGCCACAGATGGTAGAAGAATTGGAATAGAAATTCAATAGAAAGATGTAGAAAAGTAAGTAAACGTGTAAGAATTTGACGTACGATTTTGCTTGCTTTTCTTTTGTTTCGAGAATATAATTATAGAGCTTGGAATAGATGAAAACATCTATGAAAGTATTAACGTTAATTATTAAATAAATTTTATCAAATTGTCATTAGTTCTATAAATTTAATTTCTGTGTTCGCTATAGCGAAAGGTAAAATCCAAAACCAATCAACATGTTGTGTTGCAAATAAAAAAATATTATTTTGAAAACATTCAGAGAAAATTTATTGAGATAAAATACACAAAAATTTTACTTATGAGTTGAAAAGCAATCAATAGAATGGTAAAATGGAAAGGAAGCAAATGGACGATTTAAAAGAAAATAATATTAGAATAGAAGACACAAAGATGATAAGGTTAGCACTAACATCAGATTATGTTTTTTAAAGAATATTTGCAAGAGAAGAAAATAATTCAATGTTAAAGGATTTCTTAGAGGCAATATTGAATATACATATAGATAAAGTAGAAGTAAAGAACCCAGAATTAACACCTAATATGGCAGATGAAAAACTTGGAATATTAGACCTAAAATTGGATATAGATAATGAAAGAGTAGTAGATGTTGAAATGCAGGTTTCAAATGAGCATAATATAAAAGAAAGGTCTAGCACATATTTATCGAAACTAGCAGCAGAACAGCTAAAAGCTAAACAGAATTATAAAGAGCTAAAAAAGATAATAACAATAAATATATTGAAATATAATTATCTAAAGAGAAATGCATATCATTCAATAGCACGAATGAAATATGAGGATACAAAACCAATAGAATTTGTTGATATGGGCTACAACAAGGAAGAGAAAGAAGCAACAAATACATTTGAAATGCACTTTATAGAATTACCAAAATTTAAACAAAAAAATCCAGACTGCAACACAAAGCTAGAGCAATGGCTATGGTTGATAGATGGAAGTAAGGAGGAGAAAGTAGAAATGTCGGCCAAAGAAAATAAAGAAATAGACAAAACAGTAAAAGAACTAAATAAATTAAGCAAAGATCCAGACGAAGTGGCAAAGTATGAAGAACGTGAGTGGAGTATAATGAGATACAATGTAGAGATGAAAACAAACAGAGAACTTGGAGAAAAAGAAGGAGAAAAGAAAACAAAAGAAAAAATCGTGAAAGCGTTAAAAAACATGAATTTATCTATAGAACAAATAGCTCAAGCAGTTGAACTAACCAAAAAAGAAGTAGAAGCAATATTAAAGACACAGGAAAATTAGAGAAAAAGTATAAGGTAGTTAGTTTTTGTATGCTAACTACCAGTTCTGGATTGATTTTATCAAATTATTATTAAATTTAGAAATTTTATTTCAAGATTTGCTATAGTGAAAGGTATTGAAATAAATACATAAATATGTTATACTTTGATAGTATTTTAGCGTATTTAATACGCTATGCTGTGTAACCAAAATCCTGATAAATGGAGGAGAATTGCTATGACAGAAAAATTACTTCGGGACGTTATCAAGGAAGCAAAAGAAAAAAAGCAATTAGGAATAGTTATTTGGTCCAGTTGGACTACATGGGAAAATATGGGGCAAGGAAATAAAGAAGTTGAAGACCTTGCTATGGAGCAAATTGCCGAAGGCAAAGAAGCAACGATGAATATAAAATGTGGGTTTTCAATGCCAGCATTTATTGCAATTCCTGTAGAAAAGTTCGAAGCTGGAGAAAAATATTTTAATTACGTTTTCAATGCTTGCAAAGCAGGGCGTTACGAAGGTCCAATCAAGTTTGTTCCGTCAAATGAATTTAGCGAATTCTTTTAAGGAGGTAAAGGAGGTTCCCGTTTGGGAACCTCTTAAATTTTTATTATAATTAAAGAGAAAAGAATATAATCTGTATTGAAAAATCTCCCTTTTGATGATAGAATTAGACAAAATATTACAAATGGGGGAAAAACAATGCCAGATTTTGTACATTTACACGTGCATAGTGAGTTTAGTTTACTAGATGGAGCAAACAGAATTAAAGATTTACCAGTTAGAGCAAAAGAGCTTGGAATGAAGGCTATGGCTATTACAGACCATGGCGTTATGTTTGGTGCAATCGATTTTTATAAGGCATGTTTGGCAAATGGAATTAAGCCTATAATTGGTTGCGAAGTTTATGTTGCCCCAAGAGGAAGAGAGGATAAAGACCCTAATATTGATGCAAGGTATAACCACTTAATTTTACTTGCGAAGGATAATGAGGGCTATAAAAATCTTACAAAACTTGTTTCTATAGGATTTACAGAAGGATTTTATTACAAGCCAAGAATTGATAAAGAAGTGCTAGAAAAGTACCATGAAGGATTGGTTTGCTGTAGTGCATGTTTGGCTGGAGAGGTTTCACAGGCGATTCTAAAAGGTGATATGGAAGAGGCTGAGAGAGTTGCTACATGGTTTAAGAATGTATTTGGAGAAGATTATTATCTAGAAATACAAAATAATGGAATTAAAGAGCAAGTTTTAGTAAATCAAAAGCTAATTGAACTTTCAAGAAAGTTGAACATAGAGCTTGTTGCAACAAATGATTCGCACTATTTAAGAAGAGAAGATGCTTACAACCATGAGATTTTACTTTGTATTCAGACTGGCAAAAAGATTACCGACGAAGATAGAATGAAGTTTGAAACAGACGAGCTATATATTAAGTCACCAGAAGAGATGGCAGACTTTTTCTCTGGCGTGCCTGAAGCAATAGAAAACACTGTAAAGATTGCAGATAAGTGTAATGTAACCTTTGAATTTGGACACACAATACTTCCAAATTATGATGTGCCAGAAGAATTTGCTACACATTACGATTATCTAGAAAAGCTATGTAATGATGGAATAAAAAATAGATATGGAGATAATCCTTCACAAGAAATTATAGACAGAAAAAATTACGAGTTAGGCGTAATCAAGAAAATGGGCTATGTTGACTATTTCTTGATTGTATGGGATTACATACATTATGCTAAAACTCAAGGAATACCAGTAGGACCGGGAAGAGGTTCTGGAGCTGGTTCTATTGTTGCGTATGCCATAGAAATTACAGACATAGACCCAATGAAGTATGCTTTACTTTTCGAAAGATTTTTAAATCCAGAGAGAATAAGTATGCCCGATTTTGACGTTGACTTTTGCTACGAAAGAAGACAAGAGGTAATAGACTATGTTTCTAGAAAGTACGGCCCAGACCATGTTTCACAGATTATTACCTTTGGAACTATGTCTGCCAGAATGGTTATAAGAGATGTAGGAAGAGTCTTAGATGTTCCTTATGCAACGGCTGATAAGCTTGCAAAAATGGTTCCAAACGAGCTACACATTACAATAAAAAAGGCACTGGAACAAAACAAGGAATTTAAAGATGAGTATGAAAACAATCCAGAAACGAAGAAATTACTAGATATTGCAATGGCCTTAGAAGGAATGCCAAGACAGGCTTCTACACACGCTTGTGGTATAGTTATTACAAAAGATCCAGTTGTAACCTATGTTCCACTATATGTAAGAGATGGAATGATTTCGACACAATACATAATGACTACACTTGAAGAATTAGGTCTATTAAAGATGGATTTCTTAGGTCTTAGAACTTTAACCGTTATACAAGATACTATAAATTTGGTTAAGAAAAATAGAGGCATAGATGTAAAATTTGACCAAGGAATGAATGACCCGAAGGTATTCAAATTGTGGCAAGATGGAAACACGATGGGAATATTCCAGTTTGAGAGTCAGGGGATGACAAACTTCATGAAGGAACTTAAGCCAGACTGTTTGGAAGATTTAATTGCTGGAGTTTCACTATATCGTCCAGGACCAATGGACCAAATTCCAAGATATATCTCGAATAAGAAAGACCCGGACCATGCTGTTTACACACATGACAGCTTAAAGCCAATATTGAAAGTAACTTATGGCTGTATGGTTTACCAAGAGCAGGTTATGCAGATAGTTAGGGACTTAGCTGGATATTCGCTAGGACGTGCAGATTTGGTACGTCGTGCCATGGGTAAGAAAAAACTAGAAGTAATGGCAAAAGAAAGAGAAATATTTATACATGGTCAAGTAGACGAAAATGGGAACATAATAGTACCTGGATGTGTAAGAAATGGAATAGACGAAAAATCTGCCAACAAGATATTTGATGAGATGTCTGAATTTGCAAAATATGCGTTTAATAAATCACACGCTGCGTGCTATGCAGTTGTATCATATAGAACAGCATATTTAAAAGCATATTATCCAACAGAATTTATGGCAGCAATGCTAAACAGCTTCTTAGGAAATCTTGATAAAATTCCAGAGTATATTGATGAATGTAAAAGAATGAACATAGAAATTCTAAAGCCAGACATTAACAGAAGTTATACGAAGTTTACAGTAGATGGTGGCAAAATAAGATTTGGACTTGGAAGTATTAAAAATGTTGGACTTGCTGCAGTAGACACGATTGTTGCAAATAGAGAAAAGAATGGAGAATACATAAGCTTTACAGACTTTTGCGAAAGAATGGAAGGTGAAGCCGTAAATAAAAAATGTATAGAGAGTTTAATAAAAGCAGGAGCATTTGATAACTTTGCAGAAACTAGAAGTACATTAATGGCTTCATTTGAAGACATAATAGACACAATTTCTGGAGCATCAAAAAAGAACATACAAGGTCAAGTTTCGATGTTTGATATGGCAATGTCACAAACAGACTCAAGCAAAGATGATATGGAAAAGTTAAAATACAAATATACAACTCTAAAAGAATATTCAGATCAAGAATTATTATCAATGGAAAAAGAGATGCTCGGAATCTATGTATCTGGACATCCACTTGAAAAATATAGAGAGCTAATAGAAAAATTTGCAGATGTAAACACACTTCAAATGAGAGACGCAAGCGAATTAGTTAGCACAGAAAACGAAGAAGATGTGTCACCAGAAAAATTAGCTGGAAGAGTACAACAATTAAAAGACGGACAATTTGTAAAATATGCTGGAATAATAACTGGAATAAAGAAAAAATATACAAAAAATAACAAATTAATGGCATTTGTCACAATAGAAGATTTGTATGGAAGTGTAGATGTAATCGTATTCGAAAATTGCTACAATCAATGTTCAAACGAATTGATAGATGAGAACATAGTACTTGTAGAAGGACGTCTAAGCATAAGAGAAGATGAAGCTCCAAGCATAATTGCAAGAACAATAAGAAACTTAGAAGATGTAGCAAATAATCCAAGTTCTACAAATACATCAGTCAATAATGAAAATGGTGCAAATCAAGCAGTAAAAATATCTAAAAAAAGATTAAACATAAACATAACTAATTTAGATGAAACACAAAAAGACAGACTAAGAGGGACATTGAAATTCTTCAATGGAGATAGAAACAACACTCAAATAGAAATAATAAATGGAGAAAAAATAGCTCCAGCAGGAGGATTATTCGTAACGCCAGAAATATTAGAAGAAATACAAGAAATTGTAGGAATAGAAAATGCGGTATTTGAAAAATAATTTTCAATATTAACTATGGCAAATTACAATGAGTATGCAGAAATTGTCGAACGATTATAAGGTTAAATTGAAAAAATATATTGCAAAAATAATAAAATATAGTATAATAATAAATGAAATGCTTTTGATGCATAACACTAAATTTCATATGAGAATGGGTAATCAAAGATTACCAAAAAAATCAGGTATGTTCACAGCATACCTGATTTTTTGCTATTTATTGAATAAATCAATAATAGCTTTTAGCTCTTTTAAAATTTTAAAAGCATATTTAAGAGTAATAACTATAATATGTAAAGCTTTAAAAAATTTCTTCGAGCGTTTTCTTCTCTTGTTTTGCTTTTGATACATCATTCTCACCTCCTTTCTTATGAGAATGACATAATTATAATACATAAGCCGTGAGAAAGTCTGTCGAAACATGTAATTAACTTAAAAAAATTCACCAAATTTTTATTGAATTACTATTTATTTAATGGTAAAATTATTAATGATTAGAAAACAATTACAACCTTGCGAAAGGAAATATAAATTATGGAAAAATCACTTTTGAAAGATAGTGTAAGACAAATAAAAAATACATTTAAGCGATTTCTATCTATTGTGGCAATAGTATTGCTTGGAGTAGGATTTTTTGCTGGAATTACGGCTACAAGTCCAGATATGAAAGATACCATAGATACATATTTTGACGATGAAAATGTAATGGACATTGAAGTAATTTCAACACTTGGATTAACAGATGAAGACATAGAAGCATTGAAACAAGTAGATGGAACTAAAGATGTAGTTGGAACTTATAGTATTGATGCAACTTTTAGCAATGATAAAAAAGAGTATGTTGTTAAGATTGAGTCGATGCCAGATACGATAAACAATGTAATTCTTAAAGAGGGAAGCTTGCCACAAAATGTTGATGAATGCGTGGTTGAGAGCTCGTTGTTAACAATGACTGGATATAAAATTGGAGATTATATCACATTAAATCCACAAAAGATTGAATCATCTACAAGCCTCGGAGATATTGATATAAATAATGAAGAAGATAGCAATGATAATAATAGCAACAATGAAGAAAGTGATAGTAACAATGATTCAACTGTAAAAAATAAAAAGGTTAAAATTGTTGGGACGGTTCAATCTCCTTTATATATTTCTAGGTCGAGAGGGACCAGCAAACTTGGAGCAGGTTCTGTAAATTTTTATATGTATATGCCAAAAGAAAATTTCAATATGGACGTTTACACAATTGCATACATTACTGCTGATGGTGCAAAAAATTTAAAAACATATAAAGACGAACACCAGAAAAAAATTGATGAAGTAAAAGATAATATAGAAGCAATATCTGATGAAAGAAAACAAGCTAGATATAATTCTATTGTAAATACTGCTCAGAGTAAGTTAGACGATGCTCAAAAAGAGTATGATGAGCAAAAGCAAAAAGCAGAAGATGAGCTTCAAGATGCACAAAATAAGATTGATGATGGAAAAGCAAAAATTGAGGCTGGAGAAAGAGAACTTGCAAATGCAAGAAGACAAGCTGATACTGAATTTGCAAATGCAGAGAAAAAGCTGGAAGATGCTGAAGCACAGCTAAATAGTGCAAGGTCTGAATTTGAAACAAAGAAGCAAGAAACAGAAGCACAATTAGAAGAGGCACAGAAAAATGTTGATAGTTTAAATCAAATAAAAACTAATTATGATAATCTTGTAACTCAAAAACAGACTGTGGAGAGTCAAATAAAACAGATAGAAGAGACTCTAAAAATCTTAAATCAAAATCCAGTAGCAAATGCGGAAAAGATAACAGAGTTAACTACAAATAAAACAGCATTAGAAGCAGGGCTTAGTCAGATTAATGCAGGAATTTCTCAAATAGAAAATGCTCTTTCAAGCCAGGGAATAAAGGCAGAAAATTTAAGTCAGACTATAAGTTCTATAAATTCTCAAATAGAGCAAGGAAAGCAGGAACTCACAAAGGCAGAAAACACAATAAAAGAAAATGAGAAAGAGCTGGAAAGTCAGAAAAAGAAACTTGCACAAACCAAAACAAGCACATACAAAACTATAAAGAGCAATGAGCAAAAATTGGAAAATTCTAAAAAAGAGATTGAAGAAAATGAACAAAAGCTTGCAGATGCTCGAAAAGAAACTCAAGAAAAATTAGATGAAGCACAAGAAAAATTGAATGATGCAAAGACTCAAATTGCAAAAATAGAAAAGCCTTCTTGGTATATTTTAGATAGAAATTCAAACTATGGATATGCAGAATATATTCAAGATACAGATAGAGTTGCTAATTTAGCAAAAGCATTCCCAATAGTATTCTTCTTAGTTGCAGCATTAATTAGTTTAACATCAATGTCTAGAATGATTGAAGAACAACGTGTTCAAATTGGAACTTTGAAAGCGTTGGGGTACAACAAAATTCAGATATCATTTAAATATCTAATTTATGCATTCTTAGCAACCATGATTGGTGGAGTAGTAGGAATGATAATCGGATTTAAACTAATACCATCAATAATAATAATGATGTATGAAATGATGTACACTATTCCAAAAGCTGACTGCATAATTCGCATTGAAATGGGAGTTATGGGATTGGGTTTTGCACTTGTTTGTACATTGGGAGCTACAATTTATACATGTATTAAAGAATTGAAAGAAAAGCCAGCAGAGCTGATGCTTCCAAAGGCTCCAAAGCCTGGAAAACGCATAATACTTGAGAAAATAACATTTATATGGAAAAGGTTGAAGTTTACTAATAAAGTAACTGCAAGAAATGTATTTAGATATAAGAAAAAAATGCTTATGACTGTAATAGGTGTAGCAGGTTGTACATCGCTTATAATAGCAGGATTTGGCATAAGAAATGCGATAGGAAATATGATTCCAAATCAGTATGGCGAAATTTTTAAATATGATGGAACAATCGAATTTAAAGAGGATGTAACAAAAACACAAATTCAAGATGAAAATGAAAAAATAAAGAACCTAGATAAAATTGCAGACACATTGCTAAGTTACATGAAAACTGTTGAAATAACAAGCATTCAAAACTCACAGACAATAAACCTTGTAGTACCAGAACAGTCAGATAAATTAGATGAATTTATAGGATTAAGAAACAAAAAGCACAAGAAGGAAACATACACATTAGATGATGACTCTGTAATAATTTCAGAAAAGATTGCAAGCCTATTAAAGCTAAAAGTTGGAGATACAATAACCATAAAAAATACAGATGATATAGTAAAAGATGTAAAAGTAGGAGCAATAACAGAAAACTACATCTATCATTATATGTATATGTCTAGTAATTTGTACAACAAACTATATGGAGAAAATAGCTTCAAGCCTAATACTTTGCTAATAAAAGAGGCAGAAGGTACAACAGAAGATGATGAGGATAATATTGGAAAAATAATATTGCAAGATGATACAACAGTCGCCGGTGTAAGTTTCTTATCTGGTACGAAGGATATTTTTGTAACAGTAATGGAACAAATGCAATTAGTAGTATATGTGCTAATAATATCAGCTGGATTGCTTGCCTTCGCAGTTTTATATAATTTATCAAATGTAAACATAAGTGAAAGAATACGTGAACTTGCTACAATAAAGGTACTTGGGTTTTATAATAAAGAGGTATTTAATTATATAACAAAAGAAACAAGAATATTAACAGTTATTGGAATATTTTTCGGACTATTTGGGGGATATTTCTTGTCGATGTATGCGGTAAAAACGTGTGAGCTTGATATGATGATGTTTAATTACGAAATAAGCAAAATGTGCTTTATATATGGAATTATAATAACAATAATGTTTGCAGAAATAGTAAATTTAGCAGTAAATAGAACTTTGAAGAAAATAAGTATGACTGAATCTTTAAAAAGTGTAGATTGAAAAATAATTACAATTTTGACTTTTTCAAATAAGGAGGGCAATATGGCCTATATAGAATTTAAAAATGTTGTAAAAGAATATACTATGGGTGATAATAAGATTAGAGCCTTAGACAATGCAAATTTTGAAATAAATAAAGGTGAACTTGTTGTAATCGTTGGACCGAGTGGGGCAGGAAAAACTACTGCCCTAAACGTTCTTGGTGGAATGGATAGTGTAACTTCTGGAGATGTTGTAATTGACGGAAGACATGTTAATAATTACAATGAAAAGCAACTTACGAAATATAGAAGAGAAGATATTGGGTTTGTATTCCAGTTTTATAATTTGGTTCAAAATTTAACTGCAATTGAGAATGTAGAACTTGCAACTCAAATCTGCAAACATCCACTAAGTCCAGAAAAAGTAATGGAGAAAGTTGGACTACAAGAAAGAAAAAATAACTTTCCATCTCAACTATCTGGAGGCGAACAGCAAAGAGTTGCAATAGCAAGAGCTATTGCAAAAAATCCAAAAATACTTCTTTGTGATGAACCAACTGGAGCTTTAGACTATAACACAGGAAAGCAAATTTTAAAACTCTTGCAAGATACCTGTAGAAAAGAAAATATGACGGTAATCATAATAACACACAACAGCGCAATAGCTCCAATGGCAGATAAAATAATACACTTCAAAAATGGAAAATCGGAAGACATTGTCATCAACAAAAATCCAACACCAATAGAAGAAATAGAATGGTAAAATGACGTATAAGTTCCAAAAAGTCAGTAATGTATTAAATTTTTGGAAACTTTTGCAAAAATAATAGCAATTTTTTAATTGCTATTTATTTTTTTTACAAATTATAGTAAAATAGTACAGGATAAAGTTGAAAGGGTGCATGAAATGCGAAACAGAAGAAATACTAGAAAAAGAAATGTAGTACTAGATACAATTACAAATAGAAATTTTATAATTATTGTATTGATTTTACTGGCAGTAATTATAGTTGCTGAAGGCGTAATTCAAATACGAAAATATCAAGACAGGAAGTTATTAGCAAAACAGGCAGAAGAGCTAGAAAAACAGACTGGCGAAATCTTTACAGCAATAGAAAATAATCTTACAAGTCCATCAAATAATGGAGAAACAACGGTAAGAACAAGAACCGCAAGAATTTCGGCTGTTGGAGATATATTGTGCCAAATGGATATGATTGACGATGCAAAAATAGACGATGGATATGACTTTTCTCATATGTTTACTGGAATTTCAAAATTTGTAAAAAATTCAGATATTGCTATTGGAACATTAGAAACAAATTTTGTTGATGGAAAATATTTTGGTGTTGGTAAATATAATTCACCAATTGAATTTCTAAAAGCAGTTAAAGATTCGGGAATAGGACTAGTTTCATTGGCACACAATCATGTGTTGGATTATGGGTATCAAGGATTAGAAACAACAATAAGTAAAATTAAAGAACAAAATGTTGAAATTACAGGAATTAAAAACAAAGTAGATGAATCAAATGAAAACACACTAGATGAAGAAAAGACAAAAGAACAAGAAAGCTCGAATTTTACAGGAAACATTAAAGAAATTAATGGAATTAAAGTTGCTTTTTTAGGCTACACATACGGGTTAAGCAATGAAAATGAAATTACAGATGAAGAAAAAAAGTCAGCTAATATTTATTCAGAAGAACTTGCACAAAAAGACATAGAATATGCAAAACAAAATTCAAATTACATAATAGCAATAATGCATTGGGGAGATGTAAACAGCTCGGAAATATCAGAATATCAAAGAAATATAACAGCATTCTTAGTGAAAAATGGAGTAGACATGATTTTAGGTTCACATCCATCAGTTGTAGAACCAATGGAAATAATTCAAACAGAAGAAGGAAAAAATGTACTAGTTGCGTATTCTCTTGGAAATTATATTTCTACTTTAAAATATGCAAATGCAGATGTAGAGCTTATTTTAAACATTCAAATTGCAAAGAGTTCAGACTCAGACAAGGCAGTATTGCAAAAAGTTGATTACACACCAATATATGTGTTAGATAATGGAACAAAAGCAGAAAATAGATTTGAATTAACAGATATGAAAAAACTTGCACAAGATTATGCAAATGGAGATACCAGCAGAATTTCAAGAAAAACTTATGACAGTATTATATCAAAATTAGAAAAATTACAAAGTACGGTAAATTCAAAGTAAGAAGGGAATAAAAAAATGAACGTAGGCTTTATATCACTAGGATGTAGCAAAAATTTAGTAGATACAGAAATGATGATTGGAATTTTTAAGGAGAATGAGTTTAATATTGTAAATAATCCTAAAATTGCAGATGTTATTGTTATAAACACATGTGGATTCATAGAATCTGCAAAAGAAGAAGCAATAAATACAATCTTAGAAATGGCAGAGTACAAGAAAACAGGAAGATGTAAGGTATTAATTGCAACAGGTTGTTTAGTAGAAAGATACAAGGAAGACCTAGAAAAAGCACTTCCTGAGGTAGATATTTTCTTGAAATATAGTGATTACGCAGAAGAAAAAGGCAACTCATCAGTAGTATTTGCGAAAGTATTAAAAGAAGTATATGATAAAATCGAGAGTAAGAAAAATGTAAAATTAGTCGATACTGATTTAAATTTTATGAATAGAGTTATCACAACTGGAGAACAATATTCATATATAAGAATTGCTGAAGGTTGTAGCAATAGATGCACCTACTGTGCTATTCCATATATCAGAGGAAATTTCGTAAGCAGAAAGATGAAAGATATAATAGAAGAAGCTAAGCAAATTGTTGCAACAGGAAGAAGAGAACTTATCTTAATTGCTCAAGATACATCAAAATACGGAAAAGATATCTATGGAGAGCCAAAACTTGCAGAATTATTAACAGAGCTATGTAAAATAAAAGACTTGAAATGGGTAAGATTTTTATACACATATCCAGAAGATATAACAGACGAATTAATAAAAGTTGTAAAAGAAAATAACAAAATATGCAAATACTTTGATATTCCAATACAACACATTTCTGACACAGTTTTAAAAAGAATGAATAGAAAGTGTACAGGACAAAGCATAAAAAATACAATAAGCAAGTTAAGAAAAGAAATTCCAGATGTAGTAATAAGAACAACTTTAATGGTTGGATTCCCAGGAGAAACACAAGAAGACTTCGAAAAACTATATGAATTTGTTAAAGAGACAAAATTTGATAAATTAGGTGCATTCACATATTCAAAAGAAGATGGAACACCAGCTTCAAGACTCAAAGAACAAATTCATCCAATGACTAAAAAATCTAGATACAACAAAATAATGAAATTACAACAAGAAATTTCGAAAGAAAACGAAAAAAAGAATATAGGAAGGGAGCTAGAAATTTTAATTGAAGGAATTACTCCAGACAAAAAATATTATGTAGGTAGAAGTTACATGGATGTTCCAGATATAGATGGAGTAGCTTACGTAAAAAATACATCAAATGAAGATTTAGTCGGAAAATATGTAAAAGCTGAGGTTATTGATGTAAAAGACTATGACTTAATTCTAGTTGAAAAATAAAAAAGAAATAATAAAAAAATACATATTGACTGTTATATTAAATTATAGTATAACTAAGTCAGTTCAAATTACAGGAGGTAAATTATAATGGAACTTAGAGGATCAAAAACAGAGAAAAATTTAATGGAAGCATTTGCTGGGGAATCACAAGCAAGAAACAAATACACATATTTTGCAAGTGTTGCTAAAAAAGAAGGATATGAACAAATAGCTGCTTTATTTTTAGAAACAGCAGAAAATGAAAAGGAACATGCTAAAATTCATTTTAAATATTTAAATGGAATTAGTGATACAAAGGCTAACTTAGCAGCTGCAGCAGCTGGAGAAAACTACGAGTGGACAGATATGTACGACAGAATGGCTAAAGAAGCTGATGAAGAAGGCTTTACAGAAATAGCTGCAAAATTCAGAGGAATAGGTGCTATCGAAAAAGAGCATGAAGCAAGATTCAGAAGATTACTAGAAAATGTTGAAAATGGTGAAGTGTTCAAGAGAGGAAGCATAACAATTTGGAAATGTAGAAACTGTGGACACATTGTAGTGGGAACAGAAGCACCAAAGGTTTGCCCAGTTTGCAATCATCCACAATCTTATTTTGAAGTTAAAGCAGAAAACTATTAATAAACCAAGAAGCAATTAATATTTGAAAAATAGTAATTGCTTCTTATTAATAAAACATCATAAGGAGTATATGAAAATGGAAAAAGTTAGAGGATTTGAAATTGCAAAAGGTTTTGAAGATAAAGGAATAAACTTACCAATTAGAAAAACAAAACACGCAGCAGGTTATGATATTGAAGCAGCAGAAGACTGTGTAATACCACCTTTCAAATTAGGTCAAAAACCTACACTAGTTAAGACTGGATTAAAAGCATATTGCCCACCAGACGAGTTCTTTTTACTATGTAATAGAAGCTCTGGACCTGCAAAAAAAGGACTAGTTATGGCAAATAGCGTTGGAATTGTAGACTGTGACTATTATGGGAATGAAGATAATGACGGACATTTTATGTTTGCATTTTATAATTTCTTTGACCATGACGTTGAAATAAAAAAAGGAGACGCAATTGGTCAATTAATATTCATGAAATATTTAACAGCAGATAATGATAATGCTCAAGGCGAAAGAAAAGGTGGATTTGGTTCTACAGGTAGATAAGCTGAACATAATAAAAACTTGTGATTGTGTTCAAAGCTATTATGTATAAATTAAATATTACTTACATAAAAAATAAATACATAAAAAAGAAACATAAAATTATTTCTGAAAAAATGTAAAAATACGTAAAACCGTTGAAAATACTGGAAAATACGGCAAAAAATAAAATGGCAAAATCTTTGACTTTTGCCATTTTTTATGGTATAATAGAAACGTAGTTGAAAGAGATAAATATACCTTTATTAACTCTAAAATATACAGTATGGAAGGAGATAATTACATGTTTAATGTTGGAGACAAAATAGTATATCCTATGCATGGGGCAGGAACAATTGACGCAATAGAAGAAAAAGATATCTTAGGAGAAAAACAAAATTATTATATAATTAAAATGCCTGGAGAAGTAAAGGTTATGGTTCCAATATCAAAAGCAAGTGATATAGGAGTTAGAAGTGTAATAGATAAAGCAGAAGCTGGAAAAGTACTTGAAGTATTAGAGGCTAATGAAACAGAAATGTCGAATAATTGGAACAAAAGATATAAAGAAAACATGGAAAAAATGAAGAGTGGAAGTATTTACGAAGTAGCAGATGTTGTAAGAAACTTAAGCTACAAGCAAAAAGAAAAAGGACTATCTACTGGAGAAAAGAAAATGCTAAATAATGCAAAACAAATTTTGGTAAGCGAATTAGTTTTAGCAGAACATGCTTCAGAAAATGAAGTTGAAAATCTAGTAGAAAATAAAATAAATCTATCTTTTGAAGAACATAGGAACATGGTGGAACCAGTAAGTGCAAACAATATAGTAAGCAAATTTATACCATTTAATGATGCAAGTACAGGAAATCCACAAAATTTATAAAAAACAATAGAGCTGACATTAGTGTTAGCTCCTTTATTTTGAAGTTGAAAAATAATTATAATTTTCCAACTTGATTACGTAAAGTGGAATTTTAAGAAGGAATACCAAATTTTATGTCGAATATAATATATAATGGAGAAAGGTTATTGCAAATGGTAAGATATAGTGACGAATTATTAGATGAAATTAAGAGTAAAAATGATATAGTTGATATAGTGTCACAATATGTAGTTTTAAAAAGAACAGGCAGAAATTACATGGGATTATGTCCATTTCATAAAGAAAAATCCGGTTCATTCTGCGTATCACCAGATAAGCAAATATTCCACTGCTTTGGATGCGGAGTAGGTGGAAATGTTTTTCATTTTATAAGCAAAATAGAAAATCTGAATTTTAAAGAATCTGTTGAAATGCTTGCAAATCGTGCCGGGGTTGAATTACCGGTATCTGGCAATTTCGAAGATGACAAACTTGCAAAGTTGAAATCGAGAGTATATGAAGTAAATAAATGTGCTGCCGAATTTTATCATGAAAATTTATACAAACCAACTGCAAAACCTGGACAAGAATATGTAAAGAAAAGACATTTGGATAATAAAACTCTGAAAGCCTTTAAAATAGGATATTCTGGAAGATTTAATGAATTATATACAGAGTTAAAATCTAAAGGTTTTACAGAGGAAGAAATTCTTGCTTCATGTTTAGTTAATAAGAATCCAGACGGAAAATTTATAGATAGGTTTAGAAACAGGTTGATGTTTCCTATATTTGATACCAATGAAAGAGTAATTGCTTTTGGGGGAAGGGTATTAGATGATAGTAAGCCTAAGTACATAAATTCTCCAGAAGATATTGTTTACAGTAAAGGAAGGCACCTTTTTGCGTTTAATATTGCAAGAAAGTACAATTCAAAGACAATAATAATGGTAGAAGGGTACATGGATGCTGTATCACTTCATCAAAGAGGAATACATAATGCAGTGGCGTCTTTAGGAACAGCATTAACAGAGGCACAAGGCAGATTATTAAGAAGAAGTTGTGAAAAAGTAATAATTGGTTATGATGCTGATGGAGCAGGACAAGCTGCTACTTTAAGAGGTTTGGAAATACTTCAAAATTTAGGATGCGACATACGAATATTACAAATAGAGGGTGCGAAAGATCCAGATGAATTTGTTGTAAAATACGGACCAGAAAGATTCCAAATGTATGTAGATAAAGCAATTTCTTTAGTTGAATTTAAAGTAAAAATGCTAAAGAAAAGCCTAGATTTAGACAATGTAAATGATAAAATTAAATTCTTAAACGAAGTTGCAAAAATTGTTGCAAAAGTCGAAAATAGCATGGAGAGAGAAGTATATGTAGACAAAATTTCTCTTGAATATAAAGTATCAAAAGACGCAATTTATGCAGAGATAAATAAGCTATTATATGCAAATTCAAGAACAGAACAAAAACTCGAAAAAAAGGTAGTTTCTGTAAAGAGTGTATCAATTCAACAAGATGAACAACCTGTAGACGTAAAAACAAAAAGATTAGAAAGCTTAGTTATATATCTATTAATAAACTACCCAGACAAAAGTTTCGAAAGATTGAAAAAACTTATTGATAATAATGTAATCAAAATAGAAAGAAATAAGGCAATAATAAATAAACTGTATGAAGAGCACGAAAAAGGTAATATTAATATAGAAAATATATTAGATTTATTCGAAGATGAGATTACAGTTAATTATTTGTCTGGAATAATGTCGTCAGATTTTGAAATAACAGATGTAGATAAATGCATAGAAGATGTGCTTGTAACATATAGAAAAGAGTTATTATTACAAAGAAGAAATGAAATATTAGGTAAAATAGACAACAGCAATTTAACAAAAGAAGAAGTAGCTAATCTGGAAGCTCAACTCAACGAGGTAATTATCCAATTAGCCAAAATAAAATAGGGAGGTTATATTGTAATGAAGAAAGAAAATGAAAACGAAAAAGTACAAAGCAAAGTAGAAAAGACAGTTGAGCATAAAGATAAAAAAGATGTTACACCAGAAGAAAAATTAAATAATATAATAAAAAAGGCAAAAGAAAAAGGAAAAATAACATATGGTGAACTAGCAAGCGAATTAGATGATGCAAATACTGAGCAAATAGATAAAGTATTTGATGCATTTGAAGACATGGGTGTAAGTGTTTTAAAAGAAGACGATTTAGACTTAGAAGAGCCAGACATAGATGAGCTAGAAGCAGTAGAAGACATAAAAGTAGAAGACATAGACCTAGCAAGTATGGAAGGCATCAATATAGATGACCCAGTTAGAATGTATTTAAGAGAAATAGGAAGAATTCCACTTTTATCATATGATGAAGAACTTGAACTTGCAAAAAAAGTATTGGCTGGAGACGAAGCAGCAAAACAAAAACTTGCTGAATCTAATCTAAGATTAGTTGTAAGTATAGCAAAAAAATATGTTGGAAGAGGAATGTTATTCTTAGATTTAATCCAAGAAGGAAACATGGGATTAATAAAAGCTGTTGAAAAATTCGATTATACAAAAGGATACAAATTCAGCACATATGCAACATGGTGGATTAGACAAGCTATAACAAGAG
>ERZ826016.895-NODE-895-length-32251-cov-9.289508_pt1 | contig 32251 bp, 29 predicted proteins | sample MGYA00519872_ERZ826016 | MGnify/ENA primary metagenome ERZ826016 (study PRJEB31778, sample SAMEA3449218) | human gut metagenome | biome: human gut; feature: human-associated habitat; material: faeces | place: United Kingdom | collected 2010/2012 ... | reverse complement strand
CGGCCGTTACGCCGTGGGCGATGTGATCAACCCCGTCACCGGCGAGGTCATCGTACCTGAGGGCAAGATGATCGACCTGTACGATGCCAACGACATCGAGGCTGCAGGCATCACCAAGCTGAAGATCCGCAGCCTGCTGACCTGCCGCGCCAAGGTGGGCGTCTGCGCACACTGCTACGGTAGCGATATGGCCAACGGTGAGCCCGTCCAGCTGGGCGAGTCCATCGGCGTCATCGCGGCAGAGTCCATCGGCGAGCCCGGCACCCAGCTGACCATGCGTACCTTCCATACCGGCGGTATCGCATCGGCAGAAGATATTACCCAGGGTCTTCCCCGTGTTGAGGAGCTGTTTGAGAGCCGCCGCCCCAAGAGCATGGCCATCATGAGTGAGATCTCCGGCGTCGTCTCGCAGGACGACACCAAGAAGAACGTCGTCATCAAGGTCACCGGCCACGATGAGACGGGCGCAGAGGTCGTCAAGAGCTACTCCATCCCGTTCACCCAGCATGCACGTGTTATGCCCGGCGACCGTGTGGAGAAGGGCGACATCATCACCCGCGAAGGTGTTCTGTATCCGCAGGATATTCTGGCCATCAAGGGTCTGGAGGACGTCCAGAACTACCTCATCAGCGAGGTCCAGAAGGTCTACCGTCTGCAGGGCGTTGAGATCAACGATAAGCATATCGAAGTCATCGTCCGTCAGATGTGCCGCAAGGTCCGCGTGACCGACTCCGGCTCCTCCGACCTGATCGGCGGCGCACTGGCCAACCGCCTCGAAGTGGAGAACATCAACGCCGAGCTCCAGAAGCGCATCGATGCAGGCGAAGAGGGCATCAAGCTGGTCGAGTATCAGCAGGTGCTGCTCGGCATCACCAAGGCTGCTCTGGCCAATGAGTCCTTCCTGTCCGCCGCTTCCTTCCAGGAGACCACCCGTGTCCTGACCGAAGCTGCCATCAAGGGCAAGGTCGACCCGCTGGCCGGCCTGAAGGAGAACGTCATCATCGGTAAGCTGATCCCGGCCGGTACCGGTCTCCCGGAGGTCCGTGAGGATCTGAAGCGCCGTGAGGCAGAGCGCGACGAGGCTGTCGCTGCTGAGATGGCTGCTGCAAACGAGCAGTAAGCGCCCGGAACTGAAATTCAAGCACTGCAATTGCCGCCCTGTGGGAAATCGCCCCGCAGGGCGGCTTTTTGCGCCGTTTGCCGGTTCAGCTCCGGCCATCGGCAGGCCGGGCAGGGGACGGGATTGCAGAAAAAGCCGGGTGTTGCGGCAAAACGGAAAGAGCAGAGAATAATTGCAAATTTTTCTGGAAAAACTGTTGACATTCCAAATCAAAACGAGTATTATATAATTGTTGCGCGTCCCTGAAGGGGAAGTGCGGCAAAAAAGTCGGAAACTGTCCGATGTTCATCATTAAGAAAGGAGAAACAAAATGCCTACTTTTAACCAGCTTGTACGCAAAGGCCGTCAGGTCCTGGCTACCAAGAGCACCGCTCCCGCACTGCTGAAGAGCTACAATTCTCAGAAGAAACAGTATTCTGATCTGAACAGCCCCCAGAAGCGTGGTGTCTGCACCGCTGTTCGTACCATGACCCCGAAGAAGCCTAACTCTGCTCTGCGTAAGGTTGCTCGTGTCCGCCTCACGAATGGTATTGAGGTCACCTCTTACATTCCCGGTATCGGCCATAACCTGCAGGAGCACTCCGTCGTGCTGATCCGTGGCGGCCGTGTTAAGGACCTGCCCGGTGTGCGTTACCACATCATCCGTGGTACCCTGGATACTCAGGGTGTGGCAGGCCGTAACCAGGCCCGCTCCAAGTACGGCGCGAAGCGTCCTAAGGCCGGTGCTGCGAAGAAGTAATTAAGGAACGAACCGCCATAAACGGCTTTCCATTATATAAATAACAAGTCCGCAACTGCGGAGGGTAACGGTTTATGTAAGGTCAGCTCTTTGTGACACAACGGGAGTTTTATTACTTTCGAGTACCGATGATATCATTCTGTGAAGGAGGGAAGAAAGATGCCTAGAAGAGGTAACATTGCTAAGCGCGATGTCTTAGCTGATCCTATTTACAATTCCAAGATGGTCACCCGTCTGGTCAACAGCGTGATGCTGGATGGCAAGAAGGGCGTCGCTCAGAAGATCGTTTACGAGGCTTTCTCCATGATTCAGGAGAAGACCGGCAACGATCCTCTGGAAACTTTCGAGAAGGCGATGGAGAACATCATGCCCAGCCTCGAGTGCAAGACCCGCCGCGTCGGTGGTGCCAACTACCAGGTTCCTCTGGAAGTCAGCCCCGCCCGCCGCGAGACCCTGGGCCTGCGTTGGTTGACCGCTTACAGCCGCAGCCGTGGTGAGAAGACCATGGCCCAGCGTCTGGCTGCCGAGATCATGGATGCTGCCAACAACACTGGTAGCGCCGTGAAGAAGCGCGAGGACACCCACAAGATGGCCGAGGCCAACAAGGCTTTCGCTCATTTCCGTTATTGATCTGTTCTGTAGGAGGTTAATTTCATGGCTACTCCCAGAGAAGTTTCTCTTCAGATGACGAGAAATATCGGCATTATGGCCCATATCGATGCCGGCAAGACGACCACTACCGAGCGTATCCTGTACTACACCGGTATCAACCACAAGATCGGTGAGGTCCACGATGGCGGCGCCACCATGGACTGGATGGTCCAGGAGCAGGAGCGTGGTATCACCATTACTTCTGCTGCTACCACCTGCTACTGGTCTCACTCCGAGACCCAGAAGGATCCGGTCGCGTTCAAGAAGAACCGTCACCGCATCAACATCATCGACACTCCGGGCCACGTGGACTTCACCGTTGAGGTCCAGCGTTCCCTGCGCGTTCTGGACGGTTCTGTGACCGTTCTGGCTGCTAAGGGCGGTGTCGAGCCTCAGTCTGAGACCGTCTGGCGTCAGGCTGATGAGTACAAAGTCCCCCGTATGGTGTACGTCAACAAGATGGATACCATGGGTGCTGACTTCTTCCGCTGCATCAAGATGCTGCATGATCGTCTGCACGCCAACGGCGTGGCCATCCAGCTGCCCATCGGTCAGGAGGATACCTTCCGTGGTATCGTTGACCTGGTCGATATGAACGCTGAGGTCTACTACGACGACATGGGCAATGATATGCGTACCGAGCCCATCCCCGAAGATATGGTCGAACAGGCTGAGGAGTATCGCAACATCCTGGTCGAGGCTGTTGCCGAGAACGACGAAGTCCTGATGGAAAAGTATCTGGAGGGTGAGGAGATCACGCGCGAAGAGCTGAAGGCTGCGATCCGCAAGGAGACCATCGCCAACACTCTGGTGCCCGTGGTCTGTGGTTCTTCCTACAAGAACCGCGGCGTTCAGAAGCTGCTGGACGCGATCGTGGACTACATGCCCGCTCCTACCGATGTCGAGGACATCAAGGGTGTGAATCCTGAGACCGAAGAGCAGGAGACTCGTCCTTCTTCTGATGACGCTCCGTTTGCTGCTCTGGCCTTCAAGATCGCTACCGACCCGTTCGTCGGTAAGCTGGCATACTTCCGTGTTTACTCCGGTAAGGTTGAGGCAGGCACCACTGTCTACAACTCCGTGAAGGACAGCAAGGAGCGCATGGGCCGTATTCTGCAGATGCACTCCAACCACCGCAAGGATATCGACTGCTGCTATGCAGGTGATATCGCTGCCGTTGTCGGTCTGAAGAACACCACCACTGGTGATACTCTGTGTGATGAGAATCATCCCATCATTCTGGAGTCCATGAAGTTCCCTGAGCCCGTTATCCGCGTTGCCATTGAGCCGAAGACCAAGGCCGGCAACGAGAAGATGGGCATCGCGCTGGCAAAGCTGGCCGAAGAGGACCCCACCTTCAAGACCTACACGGACGAAGAGACTGGCCAGACCATCATCGCAGGCATGGGCGAGCTCCATCTGGAGATCATCGTCGACCGTCTGCTGCGTGAGTTCAAGGTCGAGGCAAACGTCGGCGCACCTCAGGTCGCTTACCGTGAGACCATCCGCAAGGAGGCTAACCAGGAGACCAAGTACGCTCGTCAGTCCGGTGGTAAGGGCCAGTATGGTCACGTCAAGATCAAGATCGAGCCCAACGAGCCCGGCAAGGGTTACGAGTTCGTCAACGCCATCGTTGGCGGCGCGATCCCGAAGGAATACATCCCGGCTATCGACAACGGTATCCAGGGTGCTATGAAGGCCGGTGTTCTGGCTGGCTATCCTGTCGTTGACGTCAAGGTCACCCTGTGGGATGGTTCTTATCATGAGGTCGACTCCTCTGAAATGGCCTTCTCCATCGCAGGTTCTATGGCCTTCAAGGACGCTATGCGCAAGGCTGATCCCATCATCACCGAGCCCATCATGAAGGTTGCTGTCATCGTTCCCGATGAGTATCTGGGCGATGTCATCGGCGACCTGAATGCTCGCCGTGGCCAGATCCAGGGCATGGAGGCAATGGCAGGCACGCAGCGTGTCAACGCTTTCGTTCCTCTGGCTCAGATGTTCGGCTACGCCACCGACCTGCGTTCCAAGACCCAGGGCCGTGGCCAGTATGTCATGGAGCCGTCTCACTATGAGCCGGTGCCCAAGAACATTGCCGACCAGATCATTGCTGGCCGCACCAAGGCTTGATTGCCTGAATTGAAAATGAATTTTGCCGGGGTAGTGTAGCTCCGGCAAAATTTCCTGTAAAAACACTTGATTTTACAGGCTGAATCTAGTAGAATAGTTTTGCAATGCAATTCTGTTTTTGCAGGACTGTTGTAACCAAATTCAATCCGATTATAAAGGGAGGATATTCCAATGGCTGAAAAGGCAAAATTTGACCGTTCCAAGCCGCATGTTAACATCGGCACCATCGGTCACGTTGACCACGGCAAGACCACTCTGACCGCTGCGATCACCAAGTACCTGGCACTGAAGGGTGATGCAGAGTTCATGGACTATGCCAACATCGATAAGGCTCCCGAAGAGCGTGCTCGTGGTATCACGATCAACTCCGCTCACGTTGAGTATCAGACCGACGCTCGTCACTATGCTCACGTTGACTGCCCGGGCCATGCTGACTACGTCAAGAACATGATCACTGGTGCTGCTCAGATGGACGGCGCTATCCTGGTCGTTGCTGCTACCGATGGTCCCATGCCCCAGACCCGTGAGCACATCCTGCTGGCTCGTCAGGTCGGCGTGCCCTATATCGTTGTCTTCATGAACAAGTGCGATATGGTCGACGACGAAGAGCTGCTGGATCTGGTCGAGATGGAGATCCGCGAGCTGCTGAGCGAGTATGACTTCCCCGGTGACGATACCCCGATCATCCGTGGTTCTGCTCTGAAGGCTCTGGAGGCTCCCAACGATCCTTCTGATCCTGCTTACGAGTGCATCAAGGAGCTGATGGACGCTGTTGACACCTACATCCCCAACCCGGATCGTGAGGAGGACAAGCCCTTCCTGATGCCCATCGAGGATGTCATGACCATTTCTGGCCGTGGTACCGTTGCTACCGGCCGTGTCGAGCGTGGTGTTGCCAAGGTTGGCGACGCTATGGAGATCGTCGGCATCAAGCCCGATCGCCTGAACACCACCATCACCGGTCTGGAAATGTTCCGTAAGTCTCTGGACTTCGCTGAGGCTGGCGATAACATCGGCGCTCTGCTGCGTGGTGTTGATCGTACTCAGATCGAGCGTGGCCAGGTCCTGGCAAAGCCGGGCTCTGTTCACCCCCACAAGGTCTTCGAGTCTCAGGTCTACGTTCTGACCAAAGACGAAGGCGGCCGTCACACCCCGTTCTTCTCCAACTATCGTCCTCAGTTCTACTTCCGTACCACCGACGTGACCGGCATCATCACCCTGCCGGAAGGCACCGAGATGTGCATGCCTGGCGATAACGTCATGATGCACGTTGAGCTGCTGACCCCCGTTGCTATGGAAGAGGGCCTGCGTTTCGCTATCCGTGAGGGTGGCCGTACCGTTGGTTCTGGCGTCGTCGGCAAGATCATTGAGTGATTTTGACCCTTCGCGCCTGTTCTAAGGCAAAAGGTTAAACTTACAAAGAGCGTTCCCATTCCGGAGAGTGGGGACGCTCTTTTTGCTTATCCCAGCCCTTCTGCACCTGTCGCAGAAGGGCATTTTCGTTTTGACAAAAAGCGGCTTTACAAATTTTGGTTGTTGTGATACACTTGAAACAGAATAAATCTCCGGAGGGTGTAAACGATGGCCTTTGATTATAAGAAAGAATACAAGGAATTTTATCTGCCGCCGAAGAAACCATCCCTTGTGACCATCCCGCCTATGAATTTTGTGGCGGTGCAGGGAAAAGGCGACCCCAATGAGCCGGATGGCGAATACAAAGCAGCGATGGAGCTGCTGTACGGCATTGCATTTACCATCAAGATGAGCTATAAGGGGAGTCACAAGATCGACGGTTACTTCGAATATGTCGTTCCGCCGCTGGAGGGCCTGTGGCATCAGGCAGGCGTTGATGGGGTGGACTACGCCCACAAGGAGACATTCGAGTGGACTTCGATGATCCGCTTGCCGGAGTTCGTGACGAAAGCTGAGTTTGACTGGGCTGTGCAGGAAGCGACCGCCAAAAAACGGAAGGATTTCTCGAAGGCAGAATTCTTCCATTATGACGAGGGGCTTTGTGTTCAGTGTCTGCACCTTGGTTCATACGACAATGAGCCGGAAACACTGCGCCAGATGGACGCTTTTGCGGAGGCACAGGGATACGCAGTTGACTTTGCAGCCCGACGCCACCATGAGATCTATCTCTCCGACCCTCGCCGCACGGTTCCGGAAAAGTGCAAGACAGTCCTGCGGCACCCAATTCGAAAAAAATAAATCCGGTCAAATCCACAAAAGATGTCGATTTTGGTTGTGAAATGTGCTATACTGTTCTTATCTATAAAAGCACACCTGCAACAGGGAGGAGAATATCATGCAGCACGAAACCGTGATCGTTCTGGATTTCGGCGGCCAGTACAACCAGCTGATCGCCCGCCGCGTCCGCGAGAACAATGTCTACTGTGAAATCTATTCCTACAAGACGGATCTGGCACTGATCAAGGCCAAGAACCCGAAGGGCATCATCTTCACCGGCGGCCCCAACAGCGTCTATCTGGAGGATTCCCCGACGATCGACCCGGAGATCTTCAACTGGGGTGTGCCCATCCTGGGCATCTGCTACGGCAGCCAGCTGATGATGCACTTGCTGGGCGGTCATGTCTGCCGTGCACCGGAGCGTGAATACGGCAAAACGGAGGTCTTCGTGGACAATTCCAGTAAGATGTTCGCGGATGTTCAGCCCTCCACCATCTGCTGGATGAGTCACAACGACTACATTGAGCAGGCAGCACCCGATTTCCGGATCACGGCGCATACGGTGAATTGCCCGGTGGCCGCTGCGGAAAATGCAGAGAAGGGCCTGTATGCCGTCCAGTTCCATCCGGAAGTCCTGCACACCGCCGAGGGCAAGAAGATGCTGCACAACTTTGTGTACAACGTCTGCGGCTGCACGGGCGACTGGAAGATGGACTCTTTCGTGGAGAACAACGTCAAGGCCCTGCGGGAAGAGATCGGCGACGGCAAGGTGCTGTGCGCCCTGTCCGGCGGCGTGGATTCCTCGGTCCTGGCAGCTATGCTGGCCAAGGCGGTCGGCAAGCAGCTGACCTGCGTTTTCGTGGACCACGGCCTGCTCCGCAAGAACGAAAAGGAAGAGGTCTGCGCCGTCTTCGGCCCCGGCAACCCCAACTTTGACATCAACTTCGTCTGCGTGGATGCCCGTGAGCGTTATTTTGGCAAGCTGGCAGGCGTCACCGAGCCGGAGCGCAAGCGCAAGATCATCGGCGAGGAGTTCATCCGTGTCTTCGAGGAAGAGGCCAAGAAGATCGGCAAGGTGGATTTCCTGGCACAGGGTACCATCTATCCCGACGTTGTCGAGAGCGGTCTGGGCGGCGAGTCCACCGTCATCAAGAGCCACCACAATGTCGGCGGCCTGCCCGACACGGTGGACTTCAAGGAACTGGTCGAGCCTCTGCGCAACCTGTTCAAGGACGAGGTCCGTCAGGTCGGCCGTGAGCTGGGCCTGCCGGAGTATCTGGTCAGCCGTCAGCCGTTCCCCGGCCCCGGTCTGGGCATCCGCATCATCGGCGAAGTGACCCCCGAAAAGGTCGCCATCGTGCAGGACGCAGACGCCATCTGGCGTGAGGAAATCGCGAAGGCTGGTCTGGACAAGGAGATCAACCAGTATTACGCAGCTCTGACCAACATGCGTAGCGTCGGTGTTATGGGTGACGAGCGTACGTATGACTACGCTGTGGCTCTGCGCGCTGTCACCACCACGGATTTCATGACCGCTGAAAGCTATAACATGCCCTGGGATGTCCTGGGCACTGTCACCAGCCGTATCGTGAATGAGGTCAAGCATGTCAATCGCGTGTTCTACGATTGCACCGGTAAGCCGCCCGCCACGATCGAGCTCGAATAATCTGCAAACCCTGAAAAGTATTGATGCAATGCAATATTTTGAGAGTCAAAAGGCTCTGTGATACTGCTTTGATACTATCAGGCGATTATTCATAAAGAGAGACATGAGAATGCCCTCTGAGAAACGGTAAGTTTTTCAGAGGGCATTTTTGTGTCTTTTATTCTTTACGCCACTTTTTCTTCGGCTCGTACCGGCCGCAGCCGTCGGCGGTCTGGGGCCAGTTGAGCTTCCATTCCAGATACTCTTCCTTGGTGATCTCGCCCTCCCGGAGCTGCTTCTTACGGAGCTGCCACTCCTTTAAGAACTCATCCAGCAGGCGATAGCGGAAACTGACTGCCATGTGCTTTTCAGGGAAATCCGGGTCGGTGGTGTCTGTGACCTCGTAGAGCCGGGTGCCGGGATAGTGCTCGTCCAGCTCGAACAGAGTGTACATCACATCCTCTGCGGCGTACAGGGTCGGCTCATAGAGGGAACGGTAGTTCACGTCCAGCACCTCCGCAATCTTGCGGAGCAACTCTTCTTTAGGAGTGCGGGTGTTGCTTTCGTATTGTGCGATGCGGATGTCTGCGCTTTTCTCCTCAAACCCGATGGCAATGCCCAGTTCTTTCTGGGTCATACCTCGGAGGTTGCGGGCACGTTTGATGCGGTCACCGACTGCCATGCGGTTGCCTCCTAACTTAAACATATTTGTTGAACCTAGTATAGCACAGAAAAATAGGAGGTGCAATAGAAAATAAACAAAAAAGTTTAAGACTTTACCTGAAAACCTCTTGACTTAACGGAATGTGTTTAGTATAATGAGAACACAAAAGGATAAGCAAAAATGCTTAGTAAAATTGAATGACCGCCAAACTGATCCAAACCGCCAAGACCTTCCGAAAGGAAGTGAGCGCTCCACAAGGGGACGGCACAGCACCGCAAAGGGGATATGCCTGCCGGAAGTCAGCGAGGATGAAGCGGCACCGAAATGAAACCGACAAGGAAAGGACAAAAAATGGCAAACAGCATTTTTATCAAGGCAGACGAGCTGGCAAAGGAGCTGGACATCTCGCAGGGGCTGGCGTACAAAATGATCGCCCAGTGGAACGAGGAACTGAGAGCCAAGGGCTACACGACCGTGGGAGGCCGGGTAAGCAGGAGGTACTATCAGGAGAAGATCTACGGGGCAGGGGAGGAGTGATAGGATGCCAGCCTACAAGGACAGCAAACAGGGCACATGGTACGCTTCCTTCTACTTCGAGAACTGGCAAGGTGTGAAGCAGAAGAAGCTGAAACGGGGGTTTGCCACCAAGAAGGACGCTCTGGCGTGGGAGCGGGAGTTCCTTCTTCAGCAGGCAGCAGACCTGACCATGACCCTTGAAGCGTTCGTGGAAATTTATATCACGGACAAGAAAAAGCGACTCCGGGAAAACACCTGGTCTACCAAAGAGCACATCATCCGAACGAAAATCTTACCGTATTTCAAAGAAAAGCGGCTCAGCGAGATAAAGCCACGGGATGTGATTGCATGGCAGAACGAGATGCTGAACTACCGGGACAAAAACGGCAAGGCCTACTCGCCGACCTACCTCAAGACGCTGCATGGACAACTCAGTGCCATTCTGAATCACGCCGTCCGATTCTACGGGCTGAAATCAAATGCAGCGGCTACAGCCGGGTGCATGGGGTCAGAAAAGCACAAGGAGATGCTTTTCTGGACAAAGGAAGAGTACCTCAAGTTCGCGGAAGCGATGATGGACAAGCCGCAATCCTATTACGCTTTTGAGGTCCTCTACTGGTGTGGCATCCGGGAGGGCGAGCTGCTGGCTCTGACTCCGGCAGACTTCGACTTGGACAAGGGGCTGCTCTCCATCACCAAATCCTATCAAAGGCTGAAAGGCCGGGATGTGATCACTGACCCGAAAACGCCCAAGAGTGTCCGGGTCATCCAGATGCCACAGTTTCTGACGGACGAGATCAGGGATTACCTGAAATCCCTCTACAAAGTTCAGCCAGACCAGCGGATCTTTGAGGTGACCAAGAGCTACCTGCACCACGAGATGGACAGGGGAGCCAAGGAAGCCGGGGTGAAGCGCATCCGAATCCACGACCTGCGGCACTCCCATGTATCGCTGCTGATCGAGATGGGCTTCTCGGCTCTGGCAATCGCAGACCGGGTAGGGCATGAGAGCGTGGACATCACCTATAAGTACGCCCACCTCTTCCCCTCAAAGCAGCAGGAGATGGCGCAGAAGCTGGACATGGAGCGAAGGGAGGGATGAAAATGGAACGAGTACTCGACCAGCAAGGCCGCTGGCGGAACAAGGTAGTAGCCTTCCGAATGTCCCCGGAAGAGGACGAGGTTCTGGAAGCTAAGGTAAAGCTCTCCGGACTGACCAAACAGGAGTATATCATCCGCCGCTTGACCGACCGGGAGATCACCGTGGTAGGCAACCCAAGGGTCTACAAAGCCCTGCGAGACCAGATGAGGCTGATCTATCAGGAATTGCAGCGGCTGGCCGTGGATGAAGAGGTTCCGCCGGACTTGCTGGAGACCCTGCAAATGGTAGCCCTGACGTTGAACGGACTTAAGGAGGAATGCGAATGACGGACAATAGAAAAACGACCGTACCGGGTGCATCTGTTGGCGCAGATGCGGTACAGTCGTCTGATAAAATTACCACCAATATTATAACAAATTCGGGCAAGCAAATCAATCTGCAAGCCGCGAAAAAGTCAAACAATTTCGGACTGAACACGGTATCAATGACCGAGCTGTACGACACGGTGTATCCACCCCGGAAGCCCATCGTGAACGACCTGCTGTACAGTGGCACCTACCTCTTTGTAGGAGCGCCCAAGGTGGGCAAGTCCTTCTTCATGGGGCAGCTTGCCTACCATGTGGCGATGGGGCTTCCGCTGTGGGAGTACGAGGTGCATCAGGGCACCGTCCTCTACCTTGCATTGGAGGACGATTACGCCCGGCTGCAGCGGCGGCTCTCCCGGATGTTCGGGGTAGAGGAGACCAGCAATCTCTACTTCGCAACGCAAGCTAAGTCCGTGAGCGAGGGACTTGACCAGCAGTTGGAAGGATTCATCCGAGAGCACCCGGATGTACGGCTCATCATCATCGACACCCTGCAGAAGGTGCGGGAGATCGGCGGGGACCGATACAGCTATGCCAGCGACTACGAAATCGTGACCAGGCTGAAAACCTTCAGTGACAAGTATGGCATCTGCCTGCTGGTGGTTCATCACACCCGGAAGATGGAAGCCGAGGATAGCTTCGATATGATCTCTGGCACCAATGGCCTGCTGGGTGCAGCGGATGGAGCATTCATCATGCAGAAGAAGCGGCGTACGGACAACACCGCACTACTGGACATCGTGGGGCGTGACCAGCCGGATCAGGAGCTGACATTGGAGTTTGACCGGGAACGCTGCGTGTGGGAGTTTCAGGGTGCAGAAACGGAACTCTGGAAGCTGCCGCCCGACCCATTGCTGGAAGCGGTGGCAAAGCTGCTCGCCCCAGAAAACCCGGAGTGGAGCGGAACACCGACCGAACTGTTGGAGCAGTTGCCCGGTGTGGAAGTTCCGGCAAATGTCCTGACCCGCAAACTGAACGTCAGCGCAGACCGGCTCTACAACGACTACGGAATCCACTACGAAAGCAGGCGTACCCATGAGGGACGAATGGTAAATCTTAAACTGGAAAATTCTGGGGCGTGACGATATGTGACGGTCGTGACGGTATTTTTGCTACTATAGAAAATACCGTCACAATCGACACGACCGACACGGGATGGTGATAATGATGAAAAACGTGCAAATTTCACAGGAACTTTTCGTCGCCTTGCTGCATTATCATTTGAGCGGCGAAAATGAGTACGAAGAGGTTATTGAGCAGGGTCTGGAGCAAAAATTGGATGCGATGCTGCGGCATGAGCTGTATGCCCAGTACAAGACAGCACCCACCGAGGAACAGCGGGAGCAGGCTCGGCAGGAGTATCTGGACAGACGAGGCGTGCCAGAAAGCTTCCGCTGGTGAGTTCCTCTATTGGCAGAGGACAGGAGCGTGTCACGCTCCTGTGAATGCAATCACGCAGGAAGGTGGTGTTGGACCGGGCAGCGGCGAGGTGCAGCGAAACCCCGTCCGCAGACGGAAGCCCCCGGCAGGGCGCAAAGGCATCTTTTGATGGACGGAACGTCTGTCAAAAGTGCTTTTGCGTTACTTTCGACGAAAGTAACAAAGCCTTTGCCGTGTCCGGCACCAGTACCTTCTCCCAGAGAAAGGATGTGCGATTGAAAAGAACCATTTCAGTAATGCGGGGTCCCGGCTCCCTCAACCATAACCGGAGAAGTTTTACCGCAGAGAATGTAGACCCGGAGCGTAGCAGCCTGAATGTCGTGTACCGGGATGAGCCGATTCAAAAGGTATACCACGAACTGTTTGACGAAGCGGTGAACCGCTACAACGCCAAGCAGAAGCGGAAAGACCGCTGTATCAACGACTACTATGAGCACCTGCGGACAGGTAAGCAGGAAAAGCTTTTCCATGAGCTGATCGTCCAGATTGGAAACAAGGATGACATGGGTGTCCTGACCGAGAATGGCACATTGGCAAAAGAGCTGCTGGAGGAGTATATGCAGGGCTTCCAAGAACGGAATCCGACCTTGCGGGTATTCGGGGCATTTCTCCACATGGATGAGGCCACGCCGCACCTGCATATTGACTTTGTACCCTATGTGTCCGGCTGGAAAGGCAAAGGTCTGGATACCAAGGTTTCCCTGAAGCAGGCGTTGAAGGTACTGGGGTTTGCAGGCGGTTCCAAACGGGAATCCGAGCTGAACCAGTGGATCAACGCCGAGAAAGAGCAGCTTGCTGCCGTGATGGAGCGGCACGGCATCGAGTGGGAACAGAAAGGCACCCACGAAGAGCACCTGTCTGTACTGGACTTCAAAAAGCAGGAGCGTAGTAAAGAGGTAGCGGCTCTGGAAGCTGCCAAGCAGGAGTGCCAGGCTGATCTGGCTGAGATGCAGGAGCAGCTGGAAACTGTGCAGACAGCGGCAGATGCAGCGGAACAGCGGGCGCAACAGGCAGACAAAGCCTACCAGACGCAGAGCAAGGAACTGAACAAGCTGGCTCCCATTATGGATGGGCTGGAAAGCCTGTCAGCACAGTATTCCCAGCGGCCAGAAGAATGGGTGCCAGAAGCAGCCACATTTGAGACCGCCAAGAGCTATCGGGAGAAGAAGGCCATGCCGCTGATCCAGAAGTTGGTGAAGGTACTCTTTGCTCTCCATCGGAAGTACTGGGAGGTCAAGAACGAGAGGGATAAGTACCAGTATTTCTATCAGGACGAGAAGAAAGCTACCCATCATCTAAGCCAGCAGCTGAAAGAGGTGGAGACGGAAAACGAGCAGCTCTATGCGATGAAACGTGATTTCAGGCGAGTATGGAACTATTTCGGTGCCGAAAAGATGCAGCAGGTCATTGGGCTTATGAGGGAGCAGGAACAGACCGCGGATAGAAGCCAGAAGAAGAACAGGCAGAACAGCGTAGAACTGTAAGCATAGTAGACCCCCGCCAGCGGATGTTGGCGGGGGTCTGTACATATAAGTGATATTTTACTCAAAAAGCTCCGGGGCAATATCCGTCAGAGCAAAGCCGGGAATGTCTTTCTCGTCTTTGTAGGTGCCATCTTCAGCTAGAAACTCGACCTTTGCAAAGTCCGCAACTGGAATCTCAGATTCACAGACATACCAGTTCAGGTAGTCATTAGCGGTTTGTTTGAGGGTTGAGGAAACGCTGCGGTCAGCGTTGTACTTGTCGTAGAAAGTGCGCCAAGGCAGATACCGCCAGATTTTACCATTGGTCCTGATGGTAATGCGGCACATGATTTTGTCGTTGGACAGGCCGGTATTTTTGGCACCAGCATGGTCATTGGCAGTCAGCCAGACGACAGGGTGATAGCTTTCATATTTGTCAACGGATTTATAACCAATTTTCTGCCCATTAAAAAAGAGTGGTTCGTCATGGAGCGTGGCGTTGTCATATTTCAGATTGGAAGGTGTCAGAAGCAGTTTCCCAGTTGCAAGAATCATCCGATACTTGATGAGGCTGGTGTAATGATACAGATTTTCGGGCAGTTTGGTCTTTTTCGCTTTCATTGGCTTTCCTCTCAGTTCACAGGTGTTTGACGATACGAAACTCCGTCCGAGATACAGACAGTGGACGAGATGGGAAGAGTGTACACTATTTTGGTGAAAAAAGCAATATGCAGATTTTATTGTCTTGCAATCACAGAAAAGCTGTGGTACGCTTTACTAGGATAGTATAAAGGGAAAGTATATCCTTTTTAGAAAAAACACCATGGTGTACCAATAGTGGTACATTTACTATGTTAAAATGAAAGAAAACAATGCGGGAATCCGCATTTGATGGAGGAAATAAAAATGGTAGACACCAAAAAAGAGCAGGAACGCGAAGAACTGCACCGTGCAATCTGGGCGATTGCGGATGATCTGCGCGGCGCAGTGGACGGATGGGATTTCAAGAGCTACGTTCTCGGTACGATGTTCTACCGTTATATTTCGGAGAACATTGCCAGTTATATCAATCAGGGCGAAATCGATGCAGGCAACCCGGACTTCCGCTATGAGGATATGCCTGATGCAGAGGCAGAGCAGGCACGAGAAGGGCTGGTGCAGGAAAAAGGGTTCTTCATCCTGCCCAGTGAGTTGTTCTGCAATGTGCGGGCAAAAGCAGCCAACGATGAAAACCTCAACGAAACACTGGAAACGGTGTTCCGACATATTGAAGAATCCGCAAAGGGCAGCTCCTCTGAGGGACAGTTTGCAGGGCTGTTTGATGATTACGATGTGAACAGCAACAAGTTGGGGGCGACCGTTGCCAAGCGCAACGAGAAGCTTGTGAAACTGCTGAACGGCGTTGCAGATATGAACCTCGGCGACGTCAAAGAGCATGATATCGATGCTTTTGGTGATGCCTACGAATACCTGATGACCATGTACGCCAGCAATGCGGGCAAGTCCGGCGGCGAATTTTTTACGCCTGCCGATGTTTCGGAGCTTCTGACCCGGCTGGGCACCGTAGGCAAGAAAGAAATCAACAAGGTATATGACCCGGCCTGCGGCTCTGGTTCGCTGCTGCTGAAAGCAGAAAAGGTGCTGGGACGGGATGCCGTGCGTAATGGCTTCTTTGGTCAGGAAATCAACATCACAACGTACAACCTGTGCCGCATCAATATGTTCCTGCATGACATTGAATTTGACAAATTCGACATTGCCTGTGAGGACACGCTGACAAATCCGCAGCACTGGGATGATGAACCTTTTGAGCTGATCGTATCGAATCCGCCGTACTCCATCAAGTGGGCCGGTGACGAGAATCCGCTGCTCATCAATGACCCGCGTTTTGCTCCGGCTGGTGTGCTGGCTCCGAAAAGCAAGGCAGACTTGGCTTTTATCATGCACTCGCTGGCATGGCTGGCTTCCAACGGTACGGCTGCAATCGTCTGTTTTCCCGGCATCATGTACCGCGGCGGCGCAGAGCAGAAAATTCGCAAGTATCTGGTGGACAACAACTTCATCGACTGCATCATCCAGTTGCCGAGCAACCTGTTTTTTGGTACCAGTATTGCCACCTGTATCATGGTGCTGAAAAAGGGAAAAACGGATAATAAGGTGCTGTTCATTGATGCTTCTTCCGAGTGCGTCAAGGTGACCAATAACAACAAACTCACCCCGGAGAACATTAACAAAATAGTGGAAACCTTTGCACAGCGGGCAGAAGAAGCGCACTTCTCCCATCTGGCGGAGTATGCAGAGGTGCAGGAAAATGACTATAACCTGTCGGTTTCCACTTATGTGGAGGCTAAGGACACCCGTGAGAAGATCGACATTGTGAAGCTGAACGCTGAAATTGCGCAAATCGTAGCACGAGAAAACGAACTGCGGGCCGCCATTGACCAGATCGTGGCAGAAATCGAGGGCTGAGATGGAAAATGAAAAGAAAGATTCTGCATTGGTACGTTCTTCTGCAGCGGAATACCTGACCTTTGTTGCCTCCACAGGGGAGGACAAAGACAGCATCGAGATGCGCTACGAGGATGAAAACATCTGGCTGACGCAAAAGATGATGGCGACCCTTTACGATGTGTCTGTTGCAGCAATAAACCAGCACCTGAAAAAGATTTTTGAGGACGGAGAACTGCAGGAAGAAGCAGTTATTAAGAAATACTTAATAACTGCCACGGACGGAAAAAGGTACAACACGAACCACTATAACTTGCAGGCAATTATTGCGGTCGGCTTCAAGGTGAACAACCAGCGGGCGGTGCGGTTTCGTGTCTGGGCAAATCAGATCGTGGAGCAGTACACCATCAAGGGGTGGGCCATGGATGAGGAGCGCCTGAAAAACGGCGGCACAGTCCTGACCAAGAAATACTTTGAAGAACAGCTGGAGCGTATCCGGGAGATCCGCATTTCGGAGCGCAACTTCTACCAGAAACTCACCGACATTTACGCTACTTCGCTGGATTATGACCGCAACGCGCTGACCACAAAAGAGTTCTTTGCAAAGGTGCAGAACAAGATGCACTATGCCGTGCATCGCCATACAGCGGCAGAGCTGATCTATGAGCGTGCCGATGCCGAAAAGCCGCACATGGGGCTTCACACATGGAAGGATGCTCCCAACGGCAAAATCAAAAAGAGCGATGTTTCGGTGGCGAAAAACTATCTGACCGAAGATGAAATGAAGTCCATGGAGCTGATCGTTTCGGCATACCTCGACCTTGCCGAGAACCGTGCCCGCCGTCATATCCCTATGACCATGGAGGACTGGGCCAAGCGGCTGGACATCTATTTGCAGGCAGATGATCTGGAAGTGCTGAAGGATGCAGGCAAAATCTCGGCACAGCTTGCAAAGATGCACGCCGAAACGGAGTTTGAAAAGTACCGTGTGGTGCAGGATCGGCTGTACCAGAGCGATTTTGACAGGTATTTGGAAGAAAATTTGTAAGATGTCCATAGGAGGAAAGCCACAATGGAAAAGAAAAATAAAGAGCAGGATTGTTTACAACAAGCAGTGACATTGGGGCTTCGGAAGCGAGGAAGGACAAAAGAGTTTTTTAAGGCTGTAGAAGCAGGGTTAAACGACAAAGAATCGATACTTGATGGTGAACGACCTGATTTTATAATATTGACCCCGCAAGAGCGAAATGGCAAGAGAACGCTTTTTGGAATTGAGCATTTTCGAGTTGACCATTTAGTGACACAGAAACAGTACAAAAAAGGAAATGATAGTAAACAGGTTGCTTCTATTGGCATAGTAGAACAAAAAAATGTTAATGCGTTTTATGATAGATACCATGAAGAGGTTATGACATCGCCAGAAATTCCAGACGGACTTTTTGATGGAATGGCGAAACTGTTAGAGAACATGGTAAACAATATTCAAAGGGCAACGTATAGAAACTTCATGGAATCGTTTATTTACTCAATGGAAAAGCATTTGAGTAATGTGAACGACTATTTGCAGGAGCTCAATAAAAAGAGCACTGGAAAATATAATATTCAAATGGGCTTCTTGGTGGAAGTTCATAGTGATTTTGGACATTTGTATTTATCACATGATGGCAAGACGGAGAAAGCAAAAAACGGGCTGATGCCATTCTTTGAGGAGCTGGTTCAATGGATAGAAGAAAACTGCGATGCCCGAAAGGTGAATTTTATTGTATTCTATTTGTCAGAAACATTGGAAAAAGGAATCCATGATGTTGTTTATGTGCCAACTAAAAACTTTAGAGCAAATCTGCAAAGACAGAGACAAAAAATATTCAGCTATGTTGGCGATGATATGGATTTGGAACCTTTTGAATTGAATCACAAAGAATCGGTGGCACACGTTGTTTGTCGAGAAGAGGACGAAGAAAAGCTCTCTGTGGAGCTATCAGTAACAGAAACACCACGAGATGATAAAATGGAACGCTTCTTGCTTTCAAGTAAATGTGCATTAGAATGCGAGAAAACAAGCAAGGATTATGCATTGACAGGTGGAACGCTTTTTACTATGACTCTTTTAAGAGATAACGTGAAACGATGGAGAAAATCGCGCATAGAAGGGAAAAAGTGGTTTTATCCGATAGTGATAGATGGTAGTCCGACATTCCTTAAAAAACGTGCCGATGAATACATGATGCGTTGGGGAGATGAAGTTGAAGAATGAGTAAACTGGATAAACTGCTCCGGGAACTTTGCCCGGATGGTGTAGAGCATAAGAAATTAGTAGATGCTGTATCGATTGAGCGTGGAAAACGTGTGGTAAGAAGCCAGCTTTCGATAAGTGGGAAATACCCTGTATATCAAAATAGTTTAACGCCGTTGGGGTATCATACGGAGTACAATTATAATGCGAATACAACCTTTATTATTGTAGCTGGTGCAGCTGGAGAAATTGGATTTAGCGATAAGGCGTTTTGGGCTGCTGATGATTGTTTCGCTGTTGTATGCCCTGAGAATGTTTTGAATCGATATATTTACCATTTGCTCCTCAACAATCAAAACCAACTTGTTTCAAAAGTAAGAAAGGCGAGCATACCACGACTGTCGAGAAGTGCGATTGAAAATCTAGTGATTTCCCTTCCTCCCCTTGAAATTCAGCGTGAAATTGTTCGTATGTTGGATAGCTATACTGAAGGTGTTGTAGAATTGCAGAGGCAACTCACAGCAGAGCTTACAGCACGCCAGAAGCAATATGAGTTTTATCGGGATAAATTACTGACTTTTGATGTCCTTAGGGGGGGAACAATTAATTTCTACCAAAGAACACTTGGGGAACTGTTTGATTTCAGGAACGGCCTTAGCAAGGGCAAAGAGTTTTTTGGAAAGGGTACTCCATTTGTTCGTTACACAGATGTTTACAATCATCGGACGCTTAGAAAAAAGGATATAGTAGCACTGGTTGAGTGTACTGAAGATGAAAAGGAACGGCTGAAAGTATCAAGAGGGGATGTTCTTTTTACAAGAACATCCGAAACGGCGGAAGATATTGGATGGTCGTCTGTAATGCTTGATGATATGGATGATTGCGTCTTTAACGGCTTTACGATAAGAGCAACGCCTAAAACCAAAGAGCTTTTGCCTGAATACTGTGCTTATTGCTTTAGTACGACGAACTTTAGACAGTATGTGACGAAACATTGTGCTTTTACAACACGAGCGTCCTTGACTGGAAACACGATTGCACAATATCGAATGATAATTCCGCCCCTCGATGTGCAAAACCGAATTGTCGAGGTGCTGGACAACTTTGAGAAGATATGCTCCGACCTCAATATTGGTTTGCCAGCCGAGATTGAAGCCCGGCAGAAGCAGTACGAGTATTACCGGGATAAACTCTTGACATTTGCAGAAACCGGCAACACAATTTTGAGCAGAGCAGAGCAGAGCAGAGCAGAGCAGAGCAGAGCAGAGCAGAGCAGAGCACTGATTAAGCTCTTGCAGTATGTGTTTGGCTATGCGGTTGTTACGCTTGAAGATATTGCTGAAAATTGCGACAGTATGCGTAAGCCTGTCACAAGTGGCAAACGTGAAGCGGGAGAGTACCCGTATTATGGGGCTTCTGGCATCGTGGATTATGTAAAGGATTATATTTTTGACGGGGATTACCTGCTTGTGTCAGAAGATGGCGCAAATCTTTTGGCAAGAAGTACGCCGATTGCGTTTTCGATTTCGGGGAAAAACTGGGTCAATAATCATGCGCACGTTTTGAAGTTTGATTGCTACGAAACCAGACGGTTTGTAGAGTTTTATTTGAACTCGATTGATCTGGCTCCGTATATTTCTGGCGGCGCACAGCCTAAATTGAACCAGAAGAATTTGAACCGAATCGAAATTCCGCTTCCGAGTCAGGAACGGCAAAAATATATTGTGGATATTCTTGACCGTTTTGATGCTATCTGCAATGATTTGACCAGTGGCCTGCCCGCAGAGATTGAAGCAAGACAAAAGCAGTATGAATATTACAGAGATAAATTGTTGACGTTTAAGGAGGTGGCTGCAACGTGAGTGCAGCAAAAAAGGCTGGTGTAATTTATATCCTGACAAATCCCTCTTTTCCGGATTATGTAAAAATCGGCTATGCGACCAATATCGAGAATCGACTGAAACAGTTGAATCGGAGCGAGTGTATCCCATTTGCGTTCCGGGTATATGCTACTTATGATGTTTCGACTCCGCTGCAAGATAAAGAGCTGCATAGCCTGATTGACCGTTTGAATCCTGACTTGCGTGCTATTGATACGTTTGATGGCAAGACAAGAACAAAAGAGTTCTATGCAATGACAAAAGAGGATGCTTATGCGCTTTTGGAGAGTATTGCAAAACTAAGCGGCACAATGGATAAGTTGCAGCGCCTTACCCCGGAAGGCCATGAGATTGCAGACGAAGAAGTTGCGGCTGAAATTCAGGAAGAAGCAAAAGAACGCAAAGCCCCATTCTCATTTGTTAAATGCGGCATTCCAATGGGAGCAGAGGTCGTGCTGCAAAATCATCCTGAGGTTGTAGCCGTAGTAAAAGATGATAGGCAAATTGAGTATCAGGGTAAAACCTATTCACTTTCTGCATTGGCTCAAAAAATCATGCAGACGACCTATCCGCTACAAGGGCCGGTGCATTGGCTTTATCAGGGAAGAAAACTGCGAGATATTCGAGTGGAACGAGAAGAAGCGGGTTTGTATGAGTAAAAGGCGGGTGTAAAAATGTCCTTTTTCAATATCGTTGCGGCTACCAATGAAGATACTGTTGTTGCCACCTATGAGCCCTCCAAGGTGCGCTCTGACAGCTACCAAAGCGAGGCGGAACTGGAAAAAGAGTTTATCCGGCTGTTGTGCGAGCAGGGCTATACCTATCTGCCGCTGCATACCGAGGATGAACTGATTGCCAACCTCCGCAGCCAGTTGGAAGAGCTGAACCACTACCGGTTTTCGGACACAGAGTGGCGGCAGTTTTTCAGTGATGTAATTGCCAACCCCAACGAACATATTCCCGAAAAGACCCGGAAGATTCAGGAAGATAACGTGCAGGTGCTGCATCGGGATGATGGCAGTTCCAAAAATATCACGCTGATCGACAAAAAGAACATCCACAATAACCGTCTGCAGGTCATCAACCAGTATGAGGTGAAGCAGGCAGACGGTGCGCGGCATGATAACCGCTACGATGTGACGATTCTGGTCAACGGCTTTCCGCTGGTTCATGTGGAACTGAAGCGGCGCGGGGTGGCCATCCGGGAGGCGTTCAACCAGATCAACCGCTATCAGAGGGATTCGTTCTGGGCGGGCTGTGGTTTGTACGAGTATACGCAGATTTTTGTGATCTCCAACGGCACAAATACCAAGTACTACTCCAACAGCACCCGCTACAATGCCATCAAGGATGCCAAACACGGCAAGACGAAAAAGGAAAAGACCAGCAATAGCTTTGAATTTACCTCCTACTGGGCCGATGCGAATAACCGTGTGCTGACGGATCTGATCGACTTTACCCGGACATTCTTTGCAAAGCACACGATCCTGAGCGTGCTGACCCGGTACTGCATCTTTACCTCAGAAAAGATGCTGATGGTGATGCGCCCATATCAAATCACGGCAACCGAGAGGATATTGAACCGCATCGAGATCGCCAACAACTACAAAAAGTATGGCAGCATCGAGGGCGGCGGCTACATCTGGCACACCACTGGCTCCGGCAAGACGCTGACTTCTTTCAAAACGGCACGGCTGGCTTCGCAGTTACAGGATGCTTCACAGCACCGTTATATTGACAAAGTGCTATTTGTGGTAGACCGCAAGGACTTGGACTATCAGACCATGAAGGAATATGACCGCTTCGAGAAGGGAGCAGCAAACTCTAACACCAGCACCACGATACTGAAACGCCAGTTGGAAAACCCGGAAACGCATATCATCATTACCACCATCCAGAAGCTGGCGACCTTTATCAAGAAAAATCCGGGGCATGAGGTCTACCAGAAGCACGTTGTGATCATCTTTGACGAGTGCCACCGCAGCCAGTTCGGTGATATGCACAAGGCCATTGTTCACAATTTCAAAAAGTACCACCTGTTTGGCTTTACAGGCACCCCGATTTTTGCGGCCAATGCAGGAACTTCTATGGACCCGCGTTATTTTACCACGGCACAGACCTTTGGCGACCAGCTGCACACTTACACCATTGTGGATGCCATCAACGACAAGAATGTGCTGCCATTCCGTGTGGATTACATCAAGACGATGGATGCAGAGCCAGACATGGACGACAAGCAGGTTTGGGACATTGACCGGGAAAAGGCATTCATGGCTCCCAAGCGTATTTCTCTGGTGACCAAGTACATCCTCGACCACTTCGACCAGAAAACCTATCGGGGAGACAAATCGTATGAGTTTAATCTGCTGACGAATGTGGCAGAGGTGGCCTCTGCCCAGCGTGGTGCGGTGGAGGAAATCAAGCAGAAGCAGCGTGTCAGCGGTTTTAATTCGATTTTCTGCGTGGCTTCTGTGCCGATGGCAAAGCTATATTATCAGGAGTTCAAAAAACAGATGGCGGCAGACCCAACCAAGCGGCTGCGCATTGCTACCATTTACAGCTATGGAGCCAATGAAGCAGAAACAGACGGGATTCTGGATGAGGAAAACCCGGAAGATACCTCAAATCTTGACCAGAGCAGCCGGGATTTTCTGGATGCCGCCATTCAGGACTACAACGAGATGTTCCACACGAACTACTCGACCGATGGCGAACGGTTCCAGAATTACTATAAAGATGTATCGCTCCGCATGAAGAATAAAGAACTTGACCTGCTGATCGTGGTCAATATGTTCCTGACGGGCTTCGATGCCACGACCCTGAACACCCTTTGGGTGGACAAAAACCTGAAGATGCACGGTCTGATTCAGGCGTTCAGCCGGACAAACCGTATCTTGAACAGCATCAAGACCTTTGGCAATATCGTCTGCTTCCGCAACCTGCAAAAGCGGGTGGATGCGGCAATTTCGCTGTTTGGAGATAAAAATGCGGGCGGCATCGTTCTGCTGCGCAAATATGCGGACTACTACCACGGTTATATGGATGAGCAGGGAAAATACCATCAGGGCTATACGGACATGATCGATGACCTGACGCAGAAGTTCCCACTGACAGAGCCGCAAATCATCGGGGAGCAGAACCAGAAAGACTTTATCGTGCTGTTTGGCGCACTGCTGCGGATGCGGAACCTGCTGTCCTCCTTTGATGATTTCAAAGGCAACGAGATGATCTCGGAACGGGATTTACAGGACTATTTGGGCCGCTATCAGGATTTGCGGGATGAATGGCGAAACAAGAAGCGTGATGAAACGAAAGAGGACATCACCGATGACGTGGTGTTTGAGGTGGAGCTGATTCGGCAGGTCGAGATCAACATTGACTACATCCTGATGCTGGTCAAAAAGTACCATGACACCCATTGCGATGACAAAGAGGTGCTCATCACGATTCGCAAGGCGATTGATGCCAGCCCGGAACTGCGCAGCAAAAAGCAACTGATTGAAACCTTTATTGCAGGGGTCAACGATGTGGATGACGTGATGGCAGAGTGGAACACTTATGTGTCCGAACAGCGGGAGAAAGAGCTTGCAAAGATCATCCAAGAGGAAAAACTGAAGGAGCCGGAGACACGCAAGTATCTGGCCAATGCGTTCCGGGATGGTGAAATCAAAACTGTGGGCACTGATATTGACAAGCTGATGCCTCCTGTTTCCCGCTTTGGCGGCGGTGGCCGTGCTCAGAAGAAACAGGGCGTGATTGATAAGTTGAAGGGGTTCTTTGACAAGTTCTTTGGGATTGGCGGAAGTTCATTTGAGAAGGGTAAACATGACTAAATGGTATAGAGGATAGTACTATAACGGTAACATCGATAATGGTGAGTAGAGAAAAATGGATATTTTTTCAACTAGAGAATTGGCAACGGCTTTTTGGATTGGTGTAATTTTGATAGCTGTAGGAGTGACTATAGTTACCAATAAAAAGATAAGGCAGGGTTTTATAGGAGTTCTGAAATGCTTCTTCAACAGAAAGCTAAGGAAATTATGGGAAATATATTTCTTGTACATCGGAATAATCACGCTGATGTTTTCAAGGCTTCCAATATGGAAAAATACATATTTAAAAGATATTATCCTTTGGACGCTTTTTTCTGGCTTGACTATTTGTATGAATGCAGTCGCTGGCGAAGCTGACGAAAAGTATATATCTAGAGTTCTTAAAGACAATATCAGATTTACTGTGGTCACAGAATTTTTATTGAGCACTTTTACGTTTAGTCTTTGGGTTGAACTGATAATAATTCCGATAATGACAGCTATTACTTTGCTTGATACAGTTGCAGCTCAAAAAAGTGAGGCGGTGGCCGTACATAAACTGCTTCAAAGCATGATAGCCTTTATTGGGCTATGTTTGGTATTTCAAACAGTAAAAGTGGGAATTCGGGAATATCGAGAACTCAATATGGTAGATACATTGGTGAGCTTTTTCATTCCGATGGTCTATTTGCTTTTTGTCACACCACTGGAATATGTTTTTGAACTATATTCAAAGTATGAAATGTTATTTATACGGATGTATTTTAATGAGCCGCGCGATAAAAAAGTGAAACGAAAAAGGCACTTGAAGGTGATAAAAGCGTGCGGATTATCCGTTAGAAAAATTATACTGTTTCAAAAACAGTGTATACCACGAATGTATGTTTCAATGTCTGATGCGGAATTTGAGGCGTTGATAAGTCAGTTGAAAGAGATTTGTCAATAAAGTTAAAAGCTTGAAAATGTGTGAGCAATCGATTATAATATCGATAGAGAGTCCGTTAGTTGTGTGATACTATCCTGATACTAAAAAATAAGCAAGCCACATCCACCACAGCAATCTCATGGAAAAGTGAACATCCAAGAACAAACTCACTAAACAAATTTGTTTAGTAACAATCTAAACTTACCGAGCTCGAATAACGTTTCACAAAAATCAATCACAAGCCCCCGCCAGCAGGTGTTGGCGGGGGCTTGTGCATCCAGCGGGCCTTGATAAGTTGCGCGGCGTATGCTATGATTTTAGCAGTCATAATGTGTTCCGCTGCGACATCCCGCCATTCAGCGCGGGCTGCGGATGGCCAATCGCCGCCGCAAGCCCGACCGGAAACGGCTCGGACGGCACAGCATGAGAAAGGGAGAGAAAACATGGCACAAACGATTCGAACCGCAGTCGAGCAGGATCTCGACGCCATCGCGGCAGTGGAGGCAGAGTGCTTCCCGGCAGCAGAGGCGGCGATCCGTGCAGAATTTGCCGAGCGGCTGCGGTATTATGGAAACCATTTCTGGCTCCTGTGGGAGGACGAAACACTCGCAGCCTTTGTGGACGGCATGGTCACGGACGCAGCAGACCTGACCGATGCAATGTACGCAGATGCCTCGCTCCACAACGAAAACGGTGCATGGCAGATGATCTTTGGGGTCAACACGCTGCCGGAATACCGGCGGCGCGGCCTGGCTGGGCAATTGCTGGAAACGGCCATTGCGGCGGCAAAACAGCAGGGAAGAAAGGGCCTTGTGCTCACCTGCAAGGACAAGCTGGTGCATTATTACGCCCGATTCGGCTTTGTCAACGAGGGCGTTTCCGGGTCTGCGCACGGCGGTGTGACATGGTATCAGATGCGGCTGACGTTCTGAATGCTATCAAATTCCGCTCCTTTTAGAACGGTCAAAAATGAATCTTTTTCTCTTCTGAAACGTCATGCGACTCCTCCCCAATGGGGGAAAACTGTGATATAATAATTCTGTTGTGCCCGGCTGCAAGCTGCAAAAGGCAGACCGGGGCAAACGGATTACAGAGGAGAACATTTTATCATGGAACGTGAGACCCTAAAATCGCGGCTGGGCTTCATCCTGCTCTCGGCGGGCTGTGCCATCGGCATCGGCAATGTCTGGAAATTCCCCTATATGGCGGGGCAGGGCGGCGGCGGTGCCTTCGTGCTGTTCTATCTGCTGTTCCTCATCATTCTGGGCCTGCCCATTATGACCATGGAGTTTGCAGTGGGCCGCGCCAGCCGCAAAAGCCCGGTGCGCGCCTATCAGGCGCTGGAAAAGCCGGGCCAGAAGTGGCACATCCACGGCTATTTCACCCTCATCGGCTGTTATCTGCTGATGATGTTCTACACCACCGTTGCAGGCTGGATGCTGCACTATTTTTACATGACTGCCACCGGAAAGCTGGCCGGTCTGAATGCAGACCAGGTATCAAATGCCTTCAGCGAGATGCTGGCAAGCCCCGGCATCATGGCGTTCTGGATGATCTTCGTGGTGGCGTTCGGCATCCTGGTCTGTGCCAAGGGCCTGCAGAATGGTCTGGAGCGGGTGACCAAGGTCATGATGATCGCTCTGCTCGTCATCATGGTCATTCTGGCCGTCAACAGTCTGTTCATGCCCGGCGCTAAGGAGGGCCTGCGCTTTTATCTCGTGCCGGACTTTGCCCGCATGAAAGAGGTCGGCGTGGTCAATACGCTGGTGGGTGCCATGAATCAGGCTTTCTTCACCCTGAGCCTTGGCATCGGTGCCATGTCCATCTTCGGCAGCTACATCGGCAAGGAACACGCTTTGCTGGGCGAGTCCATCCGCATCGTGGCGCTGGATACCTTCGTGGCCATCACGGCCGGCCTCATCATCTTCCCGGCCTGTTTCACCTACGGTGTGGACCAGACCGCCGGCCCCAGCCTGATCTTCATCACCCTGCCCAACATCTTCGCCAACATGGCGATGGGCCGGCTGTGGGGCAGCCTGTTTTTCCTGTTCATGGCCTTTGCGGCACTTTCCACCGTGCTGGCCGTCTTCGAGAACATCATCTGCTGCGGCATGGAGCTGACCGGCTGCTCCCGCAAAAAATCCAGCCTTGTGAACCTGTTCCTCATCGCGGCGCTGTCCATGCCCTGTGTGCTGGGGTACAATGTGTGGAGCTGGGACGGCTTTGCAATTTTCGGCGGCGCGGTGCTGGATTTTGAGGACTTCCTCGTCAGCAACCTGTTCCTGCCGCTGGGCTCACTGGTCTATCTGCTGTTCTGCGTTTCCCGCTGCGGCTGGGGCTGGAAGAACTACAAACAGGAAGTCAACACCGGCGAAGGCCCCAAGATGCAGGACTGGATGCGCGGCTATCTGACCTATGGTCTGCCGCTGATCGTTCTGTTCATCTTTGCCTTCGGCCTCTACGACAAATTCTTTGCGTAATGTACATTCGAAAGGGCGGACTCTTCGCATCGGGGAGCCCGCTTTTTTCAAAAGAAGGGGACACCGACCATGCACATGTTGATCTGTGATGACGACGCGCGGTTTGCCGCACGGGTGGAGCAGCTGGTCCGGGCCTGTCTCGGCCAGCGGGAGATCCCGGCGGAGATCGTGGTCTGCACCAGCGGCGAAGAAGCACTGGCCGTGCCGGATCTGGAGCTGTATCAGGTGGCGCTGCTGGATGTGGATCTGGACACCATGAACGGCATCTCGCTGGGGCGGCAGCTGCGGGAGCGCAGCCCGGAGATCTGCCTGATCTACATCTCGGCCTATCTGGAATTTGCCCCGGAGGGCTACACGGTCCAGGCGTTCCGGTACATTCTCAAACGGGATCTGGAACGGATGCTGCCCAGCTGCCTGGAGGCGCTCTTCCACGAGAAGATCGCCCGCAGCCGCAAGGTGCTGACCATCCGGCAGAACCGCACCAGCATCGAGCTGCCCTACGACAGCATCTACTGCCTGGAAAGTGACCTGCGCAAGGTCAATGTCTATGGGGATGTGCCGCATCAGCCGCTCTGCTCCTATTACGGCAAGCTGACCGATCTGCCGCAGGCGCTGTTCGAGAACGGCTTTCTGCGGGTGGGGCGGAGCGATGTGGTCAACATGCGCTACATCCGCCAGATCAGCGGGTACAAGGTCACGATGCGCAACGGGGTGGAACTGAGCGTCAGCCGGAACGGCTATGCGGCCATCCGGGAGACCTATCTGGAATGGAAGGGGCAGTTTGGCGATGAATGAGATATCCTGGTTCTTCATCGGGCACATGGTCTGCGTGTCGCAGTGGGCCGCCTTCCTGCTGGTGGATCGCGCTTACCTCGGCAAAGGGCGGGTGAAGCATGTCGGGTTCTGGAGCGTTGTTCTGGTGGTCGGGATGCTGGCGTTCAGTCTGATCTTCCAGATCGGCTTTTTCACGCTGGAGACCGTCTGGTGGAATGTGGGCTATGTGCTGCTGTCCACCCTGCTGTTCGGCGGGACGCTGCCCCAGAAGCTGACCGCCGCCCTCATCAACGGTACCATGTGCCTGCTCTCCGAAAACACGGTCCGCTATGTGGTCTCCTGGGTGACCGGAACGTCGCTTCAGGTGGCCTGGCAGCGGCCCGGATGTCTGGTGACCATGAGCTCACGAACCTCATCGTGGGCGTGGTGGTGGCCTATTTCTCGCACCAGTGGAAGGATGAGCGGGCGCTCGAATCCCCGCAGGCGCTGGTCATGTCCTTTTTCCCCGGCATCGTCGTGGTGCTGAACGTCGTCCTGATGCTTTCGGCGAAGGACGAACCCGCCGACTCCCTCATGCTGCTGCTGACGCTGGGCCTGACGGTGGCGGTGCTCCTCCACATGTACATCGTCCAGATGTTCAATCAGCAGATGGCCCGGCAGCAGGAGCTTCATGTGCAGACGGCGCTGGAGCGGGAGCGGGCTGAAGCACTGATGGACTCCTACACCACCCAGCGCCGCCTGACCCACGAGTTCACCAACCACATCGAGGCACTGACGCTGTTGCTGCAACAGGGCGAATACGAGGAAGCCAAAGCGTACCTTGCCACAGTCACAAAGATCATCGCGGCCCATACCACCATCATGAACACGCACAACCCGCTGCTGGATGCGCTGCTGAGCAAGAAATACGAGGAGGCCACCCGCAAGGGGGTCATGCTCTACTTTGACCTGCCCGACCTGCGGGCGATCCCACTCGAAAAGACCGACCTTGTGATGGTCGTCTCCAACCTGCTCAACAACGCCATCGACGCTGCCGCCCAGGCCGACCCGCCGGAAGTCTATTTCCGGATGCGGAAAACGGAGGAGGAACTGCTGCTGTCGGTCCGCAACCGGGTCCGGGAGGATCTGGACCTGCCGGACGGCCAGCTCCCGCGCAGCACCAAAAAGGAGCCGGGCCACGGCATCGGCCTGTGGAATGTGACGGATGTGCTCCGCAAGTATCAGGGTGAGTACGCCATCAGCTGCCGGGACAGATGGTTCCGGTTCACCTGTTCGGTGCCGGTGCACAGAATATGACATCCTCCCCCGCAGAATATGACATTTTGCGTGAAATTTGGGTGAATATTTGCTATAATTTAGGCAGGAATAAGGCAGGGAGCCAAGAACGGCGCATTGCGGCCGGAGCAATCCGGAAGCGCGGAACGGGCTCATACGGCACCGCAGAGCGTGTGGCGGTGCAGGCGGCCTTGTCTGGTAAAAGTCCTGACGAAGCTCTTGACGGTGATCGGGGGATTGCTGTTTATAGAGACTCTTCCAAATGCTGCTTCTTCCGGCATCGTTGTGTGGGAACGGGGTGCCGGAGCAGAGAGGCAGCAGCGATGAGAGCTTCGGATGGGACTTTTTTGTTTGAAATCAGGCCGGAGCCCTTGTCAAAGAGGCTCCGGTCTTTTATAATTGAAAAAATGGCTTTGCCAGAAACAAGAAAGAAGGAACCTGATATGGATCTGCCGGAAAAGAAACAGCGCTGGGTCTTTCATGCGGACGCTCTGCCCCAGCCCGCAGGCGCGGGGGTCACCCGCCGGGTGCTGGCCTATACCGATGGCCTGATGTGCGTGGAAAACACGTTTGAAAAGGGTGCGGTGGGAGCACTGCACCACCACCCGCACACCCAGATCACCTATGTGGTGTCGGGAGCGTTCGCGTTCACCGTGGACGGTGTGACCAGAACGGTCCACGCCGGGGACACCATTCTTAAGGAGGACGGCGTCGAACATGGCTGTGTCTGCACCGAAGCGGGCATCCTGCTGGATATCTTCACCCCCATGCGGGAGGATTTCGTCGGGTGAAACGGTTTGGAGCTTTTTGTAACCGTAGCAGCAAAAAGGCAGTGCGCCGCGTGGGACGCACTGCCTTTTGAGTTTGTACCGATGATTCCGTTTATTCCGGTTTGACCTGCAGCTCCTGCTCGCAGTAGATGCAGCGATACTTGCCGTTGGAGCTCAGCTCAAAGATCTGGTCGCACTCTTCCTCAATGGAAGAGATGCAGCGCGGGTTCTTGCACCGCACGATGTTGACCAGACGCTTGGGGGGCTGGGGCTTCTCCTTCTTGACCGCCTTGCCATCCTGAATGATGGTCACGCTGATGTTGGGGTCCAGGTAAGCCAGGACGTCCAGATTCAGCCAGGAAGCATCGCCCTCCACCTTGATGATATCTTTGCGGCCGCATTCGGCCTTGTGGGAGCGGGCGTTCTGGATCAGCGCCACATTGGCGGTGCGGTTGCCCTTGATGCCCAGCAGATCCATCAGGCCCATGGCGGTGCCTGCCTTGATGTGGTCGATCACGATGCCATTCTGAATCTCATCAATGTTCAGCATTTCAATGTTCCTCCTTGGTTTTGGGGTCGGCCAGACCCAGCAGCGTCATGATGAGCGCCATGCGGACGTAGACACCGTTCTGCACCTGCTCAAAGTAAGCGGCGCGGGGGTCGTCGTCCACGTCCAGCGCAATCTCATTCACGCGGGGCAGGGGATGCAGCACGGCCATGTGTTCCTTGGCCAGCGCCATCTTGTCGCTGGTCAGGATGTAGCTGTTTTTCAGGCGGACGTAGTCTTCCTCGTTGAAGAAGCGCTCCTTCTGCACACGGGTCATATAGAGGATGTCAAGCTCCGGCATGGAGTCCTCCAGGCTGCGGGTCTCGCGGTAGGCGATGCCGTTGGCTTCCAGCACATCCTTGATGATATAATCGGGCACACGCAGCTCTTCCGGGCTAATGAGCACGAAGCGGATGTTCTTGCAGCGTGCCATGGTCTTGATGAGGGAGTGCACGGTGCGGCCGAACTTCAGATCGCCGCACAAGCCGATCGTCAGATCATCCAGCCGTCCCATGCGGCGGCGAATGGTCATCAGGTCGGTCAGGGTCTGGGTGGGGTGCTGGTGTCCGCCGTCGCCCGCGTTGATCACCGGAATGCGGGAGTAGCGGCTTGCACGCAGCGGTGCGCCCTCTTTCGGGTGCCGCATGGCCACGATGTCCGCATAGCAGGACACCACACGGATGGTGTCGGCTACGCTCTCGCCCTTGCTTGCACTGGATACATTCTCGCTGGGGAAGCCCAGCACATGGCCGCCCAGATTCAGCATGGCAGCCTCGAAGGAAAGGCGGGTGCGGGTGGAGGGCTCATAAAACAGGGTGGCAAGCTTTTTGTGGCTGGCTGCGTCCTGATAGGCTGCCGGGTCATCGTGGATGCGGTCGGCCAGATCAAGCAGCGTGGAGATTTCCTGCTGGGTAAAATCCAACGGGTCGATCAGATGTCGCATGGGTACATACCTCCGTTTAAAGCAGTTTGCGTAGGATAGAAAAATCAAAGAAGTTTGTGTAGTAGCTCAGCGAACGCATCACCGGGCGGCACAAACGATTGAAACACACTTCGTCCAGCAGCAGCATGGCTTCGCCGGG
>ERZ826016.892-NODE-892-length-32306-cov-4.016651_pt1 | contig 32306 bp, 27 predicted proteins | sample MGYA00519872_ERZ826016 | MGnify/ENA primary metagenome ERZ826016 (study PRJEB31778, sample SAMEA3449218) | human gut metagenome | biome: human gut; feature: human-associated habitat; material: faeces | place: United Kingdom | collected 2010/2012 ... | reverse complement strand
GTCTTGTATTTTTATAGATCCTAATACTGATGTTTTAAAATTTTCAACTCTGATAGGAATTCCTTCATCTATCGCTCTTATCCAAATTACAAATTTATTTATTTCATCCCATGTCCATTTATCTAAATTTATGTCTTTATCTATATGATGAGCTTTAATAAAATTTAATATCTTTGTATATATTTTTAATTCAGATTTAAATAAAGCTAAGATATTTATGTTTGCTGGATTTGGAAAAAATGCTATTATTGCAGTGGCTATAGCTGAAATTTGATTTGAAACAGAAAATATAAGATATATGAAATATGGATATGTTTGAAAATGGTAAATATGAAAAATTATATTATTTTAAGAAGAAAAGTGGTAATCGAAGTCAAATGATAAGGTTTACCATATTTATATAGTAAATTTGCATTGACAAACAGATTTCTATATTAGAAGATAGAGGACTTATTATATAAGATAAAGAATATGCAAAAAAGTCTTTAGTTAATCTTAATTATTATAGATTAAGTGCCTATACTCTTACACTTAGGAATAATGATTGATTTTATGATAATGTTCGCACTTTTTTATTATACTGAATAGGAGTATTTTTTCTGTTCAGTTTCCTTTATTCTATTTTTATCCCCTTACCTTTTATGATATAATATCTCCCATACCGAAAGAAAAGGAGACCCACCATGCCAATCAACATCGCCCTATGTGATGACGAACCAGAATCCCTAACCATAATCCAAAGAGAATTATATAAATCAGCTGAAAAGTTAAACATCGAAATTGAAACCTATGTCTACAACAATGGCAATAAAATCGTGGACTTAATCTGCAAAGATAAAGAAGATTTCGATATTTTATTTTTAGATATTGATATGCCTGATATTTCTGGGCTTGAGGTTGCTAAAAAGCTTCGTGAAAAAGGTTCCGATATTATATTAATCTTTATTTCAGCGCATGAGCAGTATGTGTTTAAATCTATAGAATATAATCCATTTAGATACATTAGAAAAAGTAGGATAGAAAAAGAAATATTACTGGCTTTGAAAGCAGCATACGCAAGGCTGGAAGAAATGCAGGATTCTTATATTGTTGTGAAGGCTGAAGAGTCAGAAGTTAGAGTGAAGCATTCGGATATTATGTATTTTGGAACGACGGTGAGGAAAGTTGGAATTCATTTGAATGATGGAGAAGTATTCATTGTGCGGAAAACGATAAGGGGATTAAGTGAAGAATTAAATGATGAGCATTTTATAAAGGTACATAGTGGCTGTGTGGTAAATGCCAGGTACATTCATAAGTTTTCAAATAGAGACATTACATTGGATAATGGTGAGCAGCTTATTGTAAGTCGAACAAGAGTAAAAAATGTGAAAGTGGCATTAATGAACTATTGGGGAAATAAGGCATGAAGATATTTTTTTGGATAATAGAATACATTGCCAGTTTTACTGAGATTGCTATGTGCTGTGTCTTTTGTGGGATTTTTCTGACAAATCTAACAGAAGAAAAGTCAGGTGGCCGAAAATATTTAATATTGGCTGGCTCGGCCGTTAGTGCACTCTTGATAATTGTATTAAATAAGATAGATATATTTTCGCTTTTTAATTCAATAATAGTGTTTCTTATGGCTTTTTTACTGCAGATGTTTATATATAGAAAAAGGGCAGGTTTATGTGTTGCACTTATGTTGATTTATGACGTGATTTTAGCAGCATTTGATTTTGCTATTGCCTATTTTACGGCGTTTATGATACATGTGGACGTAAACTATTTGTTGAATCATCAAAGTTTTTCAAGAGTGTTGTGTATATTGTTGTCAAAGTCTCTGCTAGTATTGACGGTAGCTACAATGAGCAAGTTATTAAGGAAATCAATAACATTTATGAAAAAGTATGTTGCAGTTATGTTTGCTTATTCTGCTTTTCTTTTAGTTTCTCTTTTTGTTATGGTGGGATTGAATATAAATAACAGGAATCCGAAAACGGAACTGTTTCTTATGGTATTTTTTATTATATCTATAGTGATAGAACTTATGGTATTTTATTTTGTTATTAAAGTAGGGGAAAGCTATGAGCAGCAACAGAAAACAGAATTGATTGAAACGAAGAATCGGATGCTTCAGAAATCATTAGATGAGACGGAACAGGCATTTAAATTGTGGAGAAGAAGTGTTCATAATTATAAAAATAGTATCATAGCATTGAGGCAGCTTGCGGTAGACGGAGATATAGAAGGAATAAAGGAATACCTAAATCGTGAAAGCAAATTGATAGATAAAAAAATGTTCTATATAAAAACAGGAAGTTCTGTTGTGGATACGATAGTAAATACAAATTTTGATGAAATCAAGCAAATATTAAAACATAATCCTAATATAAAAGTATATAAAGACAAAATTATTGTATATGAAGATAACACAGAATGTAATATACAAGCAGAGAAGTTGAAAAATCAGGAAGTATATGTGTATTTAGAAGGTGCAAAATATGAAACTCTTCAGGGAGAGACGGGAAGTAATACACTAAATACGCATATTACTGTTACAACAAAAAATAGAACAAGTGATTTACAATTATTTGTTGGGAAGCATGAGTATTATCAAGGTGCAGTAGATGGAGTGTTAAACTTAGGGATATCTAATACAGATAAAAAAGAGATGGCAATCCGGTTTACTAAGGCTGGTACCTACTATTTTAAGAATATTCAGGTTGCCAGTGCGTCAATGAAAGGTTATACTAAGAAAGTACAGAAGTTAAAGGAAGACAAAATTGAAGGTTTTAAAATTGCAGGAAGTGATGTATCTTTAAACGTTAATGTAGATAAAAATAAAGTGTTGTGCATAGCAATTCCTTATGCACAGGGCTGGTCTGTGAAAGTAAACGGTAAAGATGCCAAGCTTTTGAATTGCAATCTTATGTATATGGGAGTTGAGCTGGAGGCGGGAAATAATCAAGTTGAATTACACTACGAAATGCCGGGATTCAAATTGGGTGTCTTATGTTCAGGCATATTTGGGTGTGTTTTCTTACTTTACATTATATTATTAGGAATTAGAAAAGTAAAAAACAGAAAAAATGTAGTCTGTGCATGAAAGCGTGAGCGGAACAGGGAAGGAAGTTAAAATGATTAATGTTGTCAGGGCATCATTGCCACCACTAGAAGAATATGTAGAAGAAATATCCAGTATATGGGAAAATCACTGGTTGACGCATACTGGACCAAAACATCAACAATTACAGAAAAATTTGGAAAAGTATTTAGACGTGCCATGTGTTGAACTTTTTTCTAACGGACACATGGGATTGGAATTAGCTTTAAGGGTTTTGAAGTTAGAAGGAGAGGTAATAACTACGCCATTTACATTTGCTTCAACTACACAGGCTATTGCAGATGTAGGTCTGACTCCTGTTTTTTGTGATATAAATCAGGATAATTATACTATGGATGCGAGCAAAATAGAGGAGTTAATTACAGATAAGACATCTGCTATTGTACCGGTTCATGTATATGGTTATATATGTGATTATCAGGAAATAGAACGAATTGCCCGAAAACATAATTTAGCAGTTATTTATGATGCTGCACATGCATTTGGTGAAAGCATAAATGGAGTGCCTGTAGGAACTTTGGGAGATATGTCCATGTTCAGTTTTCATGCAACAAAGGTATTTAATACAGTTGAAGGAGGCGGAGTGACATTTTCTGATGAAAAGTACAGAAAAGAATTTGCAGCAATTCGCCAGTTTGGAATGTATGGAAAAGAAGATGCGGAAATGTTAGGTACAAATGCAAAGATGACAGAATTCCATGCGGCAATGGGATTGTGTAACTTACGACATGTAGATGAGGAAATTGAAAAAAGAAAACAAGCATATGATCAGTATGTACAGAGACTCAGTGATGTCGATGGAATATATATTTATCGCATTCCGGATAATCTTAAGTTGAATTATGCTTATTTTCCGGTACGGATCAGTAAAAATGTTTTCGGAAAATCCCGTGATGAAATCACGGAGATATTGTTGGAAAATGGAATTGCACCACGTAAATACTTTTATCCACTAACATCTGACTTTTCGATAATAAGAAGTAAATATCCAATTAATGAAACACCAGTGGCTAAAAAGGTGGCAGAGGAAATCCTGACATTACCATTGTATGCAGGCTTGACAATAGATGAAGTAAATCATATATGTGATATTATACTAGAAAAGTAGGAGAAAAATTATGCAGATACAGGGAAAAAATGCGATTGTAACCGGAGCAAGGCGGGGAATCGGACGAGCCATTGTTCAGGAATTTGCAGAAAATGGTGTAAATATATGGGCATGTGCCAGTAAATACGATGAAGCCTTTGAAGAGGATATGCGGCAGTTAAGTGAAGTGAATAATGTGTGGATCAAACCTGTATATTTTGATTTAAAATCTGAGGATGAAATAAAGCAATCATTGCGTGAAGTAATTGCAGAGAAAAAACCAATTGATATTCTTGTCAACAATGCCGGTGTACCAAGTGGTGGTCTGATGCAGATGACATCCATGAATACTCTGCGTGAAGTAATGGAGATTAATTTTATAGCACAGATTGCTATTATTCAGATCGTATCAAAAGCAATGATGAGAAAAAAGAGTGGAACAATTATTAATATGGGTTCCGTTGGTGGAATTGAGGCAAGAGAGGGATATCTTTCCTATGGTTCCAGTAAAGCAGCTTTTCTATGGGCAACACGCTCAATTTCCAAAGAACTTGCAAAATATAATATCCGTGTCAATGCAGTAGCCCCAGGATTAATTGAAACAGATATGGGGGAATACAAGAATGATGCGGAACGGGAAAAAGTTCTGAATGCTATCAGCATGAAACGTATGGGCAAACCGGAAGAGGTAGCAAAAACAGTACGTTTTTTAGCATCAGATGATTCATCCTTTATGACAGGAACGATTTTAAATGTAGACGGTGGAAGACTAGTATAATACTGCTGTTTTTAGAGTAAAGATAAAGATAGGGGAATAACCATGATAGAAGATTTTTATGCATTAAACCCATATGAGTTAAACAGGGAAGAAAAAGAAAAGATGCTTACTAAGGAATTAGTGGAATTAACAGAGTATCATAGAGAGCATTGCCCGGAATATAAGGGAATGACAGATGCGATGAATTATGAGAAGGATAAGATCAAAAGTTATTATGATCTTCCATTTTATCCGGTCCGTATGTTTAAAGAAGAAGAATTGATCAGTATTGATAGAGCTGATCTGTATAAGACAATGACATCTTCAGGAACAACAGGACAGAAAAAGTCTCAGATCTTTTTGGATAGAGAGACCGCTATGTCACAGCAAAAAGTTATGATCAAGATCCTAAATGATTATTTGGGAAATAAAAGAATACCATTGCTGATCATTGATACACCTGCTGTTGTAAAAAACCGCCAGCTTTTTTCTGCAAGAGGTGCGGCAATTATAGGATTAAATGTATTGGCTTCAGAAAAAACATTTGTTTTAAATGATGATATGTCTTTAAATAAAGAAGCATTAGACGAGTTTATGAGTAAGCATCAGAATGAGAAGTTTTTGATTTTTGGCTTTACATTTATGGTTTGGAAACATTTTTATCAGGAATTGCTAAAACTAGATAAAAAATATCACATTCCAGAGGCTTTTCTGATGACAGGCGGTGGTTGGAAGAAACTGGAATCAGAAGCAATTTCAAGAGATCAGTTTAAGGAAAAGTTCAAAGAAATATGCGGTCTTCAGCATTTTTTGGATCATTATGGAATGGTGGAGCAGACAGGATGTATTTACGCGGAATGTGAATGTGGTCATTTGCATGCAAGTATCTATTCTGATGTTATCGCCAGAAGACCGGAAGACTTTTCAGTATGTGAAATAGGCGAGAAAGGAATATTACAGGTAGTATCTGTGCTGCCACATTCCTATCCGGGACATTCATTATTGACGGAAGATGAAGGAATTGTTTTAGGAGAAGATGATTGTCCTTGTGGAAGAAAGGGAAAATATATTCAAATTATTGGAAGAATTAAAAGTGCAGAATTGAGAGGATGTAGTGATACTTATGCAGCAGAACATTGATAATATTAAATTTATAACCGGAAATGCGGAAGTACTAAAAAACATATCAAAAGTACCGGTACACCGAATGCTTGATGAGCGGGTGATCGAATTTTTAGGGGCATTATCAAGTCGGATATTAAAGGACAAAAGAACAAAAGAATATCCGGATGTTATTTCATATGCGTTTTGGATCAGAAAAAGTTCTTTGATGAAAATGAAAAAAGAGTATAATTCGCCATATCAGAGGATCGGAAGAGGAGTGGCATTACATATTGCACCTTCTAATGTCCCGGTCAATTTTGCAGTGTCTTTTACATCAGCGTTATTAGCTGGTAATGCCAGTGTTGTGCGTGTATCTAATAAAGAGTTTGTCCAGGTGGACATTATTGCAGATGCTTTAAATGCATTATATCAGGAAGAATATGCAGATATGGAGAAATACTTAGTATTAATCCGTTATGAACATAGTGAAGAGATCACACAGATGTTAACCGATATTTGTGATCTTCGCATTATATGGGGAGGAAATCAGACAATTAATATTATTCGTAAAGCAAAACTTCCGCCAAGGGCAATTGAGATGGCATTTTCAGATCGTCATTCCCTTGCTCTTATTAATGCAGATGAATATCTGAAACAGGATCCGGAAGAATTTGCCAGAGGATTTTACACGGATACATATTATACGGATCAAAATGCGTGCAGTTCTCCCCGTATTGTGATCTGGATGGGACAGGAAATAGAGAAGGCAAAGACAATTTTTTGGAAGAGCCTGCAGGAGCTGGTAAAGAAAGATTATGATTTTGCACCTATTTTAGCTATTGACAAACTCAATGAGTTGTGCCGTTTATCAGCACATCATACAGGTATCCATGATGAAGGAATGGATAATGTGGTAAAGCGTGTTAAAGTAGACGAATTAACAAAAGATTTGATGGATTATAAAACGGGTGGCGGATATTTCTTTGAGTATGATGCAAAAGAACTGAGAGATATTATTCCGTTACTGTCGAAAGCCTGCCAGACAATATCTTATTTTGGAGTAGAACCGCAGCAAATAGCAGAATTAACATTAGAGCCGGATGTAAAAGGAATTGATAGAGTTGTACCAATAGGACATACAATGGATTTGGCGTTTATATGGGATGGATACCATATGATCGAGACAATGACAAGAATTGTATATATTGTGTAAAATGAGAGGAAGAAGTTATGTTAAAGGGAAAAAATGCAATTATTACCGGTTCTAATCGTGGAATCGGGAAAGCTATTGTAGAGGCATACGCAAAGAATGGTGCCAATATATGGGCTTGTGCAAGAAAGGAAAACCCGGATTTTGAGAGAGAGATGAAAGAATTATCGGAAAAGTATCATGTGTGGATCAAACCGATATATTTTGAAATGTCAGATGAGGAACAAATCAAGGGTGGAGTAAAACGGATCTTAGCAGAAAAGCAGAATATTGATATTCTTGTGAACAATGCGGGAATTTTTTCTTTGGATTTATTTCAGATGTCATCCATGAAAAAAGTTAGAGAAATTTATGAAACAGATGTGTTTGGCCCGATGCTGTTAACACAGTTGATCTTAAAAAAGATGACCAGACAAAAACAGGGAAATATTATTAATATGAGTTCTGCAGCTGCATTAGGGGCAAATCCGGGAAATTCGGTTTATGGTTCTGCTAAGGCGGCACTGACACATTGGACTGAAATTTTAGCAACAGAAGTGACTCAAAATGGTATTAGAGTAAATGCCATTGCACCGGGAAACATTGAGACCGATATATTGTCGGCACATCGTGAAGATGCACGGACAGAATTAGAGGCAGCATCCCTCATGGGAAGATTGGGAAAACCTGAGGAAATTGCGGAAGTTGCAGTGTTTTTAGCATCAGATATGTCTTCATTTGTAAATGCACAAGTAATAAGTGTAAACGGAGGAGCTAGTTAAAAGGAGAAACTATGAAAGAACGAATTGAAAAATGCGAGGATATTGCAAAAAGAATGCGCCGTGATATGGTGGAAATGTCAAAATATTGTGGCGGAGATGCTCACTGGGGTGGTGCAATGTCATGTACAGATGCTTTAGCGGTATTATATGGTGATATTATGAATTGTACCACAGAAGATTTAGAATATGGAGCTAGAGATCGGTTTATTTTGAGCAAAGGTCATAATGCAATGGCATTATATACAGCACTGGTAGAAACAGGTATTGAATCACCCGATACATTAGAACAGTTTCAACAGGATGGCAGTATTTATGGTGAATTGGCAATTATGAATGAAGCTCACGGCATAGAGTGTTCCGGAGGAAGTTTAGGATTGGGCTTACCTATGGGAGTAGGAATGGCACTGAAAGCCAAAAGAGAGCATTGGACAGGCAAAATTTATGTCATGACTGGTGATGGTGAAGTCGATGAAGGTTCTGTGTGGGAAGCTGCAATGGCAGCGGCACAGTTTCAATTGAATAATCTTGTTTTCATTGTTGACAGAAATGGAATGCAATCTGATGGTGCGAATTGTGATATTATGTCTATGGATACTTTGGATGAAAAGCTGACAGCATTCGGATTTGATACAGTAGTAGTAAACGGACATGATTATGAGGAGTTGATCCGGGCATTTGAAAGAGTGGGAAAGACAGATAAACCAAATGCAGTTATTTTAGATACAGTGAAAGGTAAAGGTATCTCCTTCATGGAAAATGATAATCAATGGCATCATGAAATACTGAAAAAAGAACTGTTAGAGCAGGCAAAGAAAGAAGTGGGGGTAGAATAAAGTGGATAAAAAGACAATACGATTCTTATCTCATATGGGAGCAAGAGGAGTACTCGGACAGGCTATCTACGATTACTCCCAGGAACGAGAAGACTTTTGGGCAATATCAGCCGATTTAGGACATGCATCCGGGTTGAAACGCTTTGAGGAGCTATATCCTGGGAGATATGTTAATATAGGGATTGCGGAACAAAATCTAATAGGTGTGGCAGCGGGAGTGGCAAAAGATGGAACCCCGGTTGTGGCAACGACATATGCACCTTTTGCAAGCATGAGGTGTGCAGATCAGATTCGTAATTATATGGGCTATATGAAGTTAAATGTCAAAGTAGTCGGAATGGATAGTGGAATGATCCAATCTAATTTTGGAGCCTCTCATTATGGTATAGAAGATATGGGCTTATTGAGGATGATTCCTAATGTGGCTGTTATCTGTCCGTCAGATGGACAGGCAATCTATCAGGCAACAAAGGCTATGATAGACTGGGACGGTCCGGTTTATATGAGATTGACCGGGGGGCAGAGATTACCATTGATTTATAAAGAGGAAGATTATACGTTTGAGATTGGTAAGGCAACTAAAATCAAAGAAGGTACGGATGTTGCAATTATTTCAAATGGAACAATTTTGGCAGATGCGCTGAAGGCAGCAGAAAAATTGGAGACAGATGGGATATCTTGTACAGTGATTGATATGCATACGGTGAAACCATTAGACACAAAAGCATTAGAAGATGTGTCTGAACACCGATTGATTGTTACCGTCGAAGAACATAGTAAAATAGGTGGATTGGGTAGTGCGGTAGCGGAGTATTATGCTGAATGTGATATCAGACCAAAGCAGTTAATGCTTGGTACGCCAGATGAATATCTACATCCGGGAGCATATGATTATTTGCGAGACGTAACAGGACTTACTGCAAACAAGATATATGAAGCAATTAAAGAAAAACTGTAGCAACGGACTGTTGAAAATTAGGAGGCAGATATGGAACTGATAAAGGATATGAATGAATTGAAAGCAATGGCAGATCGTGTACGCCGATCAGTTGTTGATATGGCACATGCAGCGGGGGCAGGTGGCTCTCATCTCGGCGGGGGACTGTCATGTGTGGAGATTATGACTGCTTTATATGGGGGAGTGTTCAAATTTGATGTGGAAAATCCGACAGATATCAATCGGGACAGATTCCTGACAGGAAAAGCACATTGCATTTTGACCCAATATTCTGTTATGCAGGAAATGGGCATTATTACAGAGGAAGAAAAGTATACGTTCAAACAGGATGGAGGGATGCTGATCGGTTATCCTAAAAATCCACGCATTGGTCTTGAATATTCCGGTGGAACCTTGGGAATGGCACTTTCTGTAGGTGTCGGAATGGCACTGGATGCTAAGATTAAAAAAAGATCTAATAAAGTATACGTTATGATTGGCGACGGAGAATGTAATGAGGGAATTATATGGGAAGCCATTATGACGGCAGCTAAATATCAGCTGTCTAATCTTGTAATTATTGTAGACCGCAATAAACTGCAGTTATCCGGTACGACCGAAGAAGTAATGGATATGGGAGATTTAGGAAGAAAATTTGCTGAATTTGGATGTAGTGTACAAGATGTCAACGGTCATGATATTGAAGAACTGTTAAAAGCATATACCAATTTAAGTGACACAGCACCAAATGTAATTATTGCACATACCGTGAAAGGAAAAGGCTTATCTTTTGTAGAAAACCATGTAGAATGGCATCAAAATGTGTTAAGTGATGAACAGTACGAGCAGGCATTACAGGAGTTAGGAGGCAAGTCATGAAAATAAGAGCAAATGCGTGGTCCAGATTAGGACAGAATGCCACTTTTGGTGGAATAGGGATGATTGAGGTGATGAAAGAACATGAGGATGTACAATTCATTACAGCAGATGTCAGTACCCTTCTTGGATTGGGCAAATTTAAGACAAATTATCCGGAACATTATTTTGATGTTGGTATCGCAGAACAGAATATGGTCACAGTAGCAGCAGGAATGGCATTAGAAGGAAATTGTGTATTTGTATCAACATATGCTTCATTTTTAGCAGTAAGAGGCTTAGAACAAATTCGCCATAATTTAGGCTATCTTCAAACCAATGTAAAATTAGTTGGTATGTCCTCTGGATGTGCTACAGGAAAAAGCGGTATCTCACATTGGTGTACAGAAGATATGGCATTTATGAGAGCGATTCCGAATATGACAGTATTGTCTCCGGCTGACTGTACAGAAGTTGTAAAGATGACAATGGCGGCAGCAGAATTGGAAGGTCCGGTATATATTCGATTAACCGGGAATAGGGATGTTCCGGTAGTATATAAGGATGACTATGATTTTCAGATCGGTAAAGCAATTACCATGAGGGAAGGAAGCGATGTGGCAATTATTGCAACGGGACTGATGGTTCATGAAGCAATGGAAGCAGCAGAAATTCTTGAAGAGAAGGGAATCTCATGCACGGTCATCAATATGCATACGATCAAACCGTTAGATACGGCATTGTTAGAGGAAGTATATAAAAAGTATCCGCTGATCTTAACTGTGGAAGAGCATAATATTATAGGTGGATTAGGCGGAGCTGTTGCAGAACACAAGTCTGCATATGTAAATGCACCACGTCAGATTTATATGGGAATTACCGATGAATACAAGCAGACAGGATCCAGAAAGTTTGTAATGGAACAATATAACTTGACATCAGAAGGAATAGTTGATAGAATTTTAAAGTATGTTAACAAATAAATAGTAGGAAGAAAGAAGAGGGAATACGATGAGCAATTTAGAAAAGTACAGAAATGCGTTTGTTGAAGGTTTAGATGTAGAAGAAGATAAAATTACAGATTCCTTAGAATACGAAGGAATTCCGGAGTGGGATTCTGTAGGACATATGAGTTTAGTAGCTTGTATAGAAGAAGCTTTTGACATTATGATGGAAACAGAGGACATTATTGATTTTAATTCATTTCAGAAAGGAATTGAATTATTAAAGAAATATGATGTAGAAATTTAGGATTTACGTTTGGGGAAGAAATATGTTTGAAGAGATTGCACGGTTTGGAACGGAAATAGCAGCAATAGATGAGCATGGAAACAATATTTCATATCAAGAATTAGTAACAGAAGGAGACAAGATTTCTCAAGATATAGAAAAGAGAAGTCTGGTCTTCTCTTTGTGTTCTAATACAATCGGATCGGTGTGTGGATATGTAGGTTTTCTAAGAAATAAGATTGTTCCATTATTATTATCAGAGTCATTAGACGATGAACTGCTAAAACATTTGATAGAGATATATCAGCCAGCATATATTTGGCTGCCTTCAACGAAGGTTACAATGTTTTCACAATGGAATACAGTATATGAGAAATATAACTATGTATTAGTAAAGACACAGTATGAGAGTGTAACATTGTATCAGGAGTTGGCATTATTGTTGACGACTTCGGGAAGTACAGGAAGTCCGAAGTTAGTACGACAAAGTTATGAGAATCTGCAGAGTAATACAGAATCTATCATTGAATATCTGGAATTAGATAGCACGGAGCGAGCTATTACGACATTACCAATGAATTATACATATGGATTGTCAATTATAAATACACATTTAACAGCAGGAGCAACAATGCTGTTGACGGAAAAGACATTAATGCAAAAAGAGTTTTGGGAATTCTTTAAAAGAGAAGAAGCGACGTCATTTGGAGGAGTCCCTTATACATATGAGATGTTAAATAAGCTCCGCTTTTTTAGAATGCAATTGCCGTCTTTGAGATATATGACTCAGGCTGGAGGAAAATTGTCCCCAGAGTTACATAGGCAGTTTGCAGAATTTGCAAAAGAAAGTGGCAGAAAGTTTATTGTAATGTATGGACAAACAGAAGCTACAGCAAGAATGGCATATTTACCGGCAGAGTATTCATTGGAGAAATACGGAAGTATGGGAATAGCAATTCCTAATGGCCGGTTTGAATTATGGGATGTCAATCAACAGGTGATCACTGAGCCTGGCGTAGCGGGCGAACTGGTATATTATGGAAAAAATGTTACATTAGGATACGCTGAGTGCCAAGCCGATCTTGCCAAAGGGGATGAACGTCAGGGACGTTTGGAAACCGGTGATATGGCAAAGATGGATGAGGATGGGTATTTCTTCATTATTGGTAGGAAAAAGCGATTTCTAAAGGTGTATGGAAATAGAGTTAACCTGGATGAGATAGAGCATATGCTTAAGGATCATTTTCAGGAGATTTCTTGTGCATGCAGTGGTGTAGATGATAAAGTATATGTTTTTATTGTTGGAGCTAATGCAACACAGGTGGTACTGGAAGAGATTAAGGAGTTTGTTTCTAAAAAAACCGGATTAAATAAGAATGCATTTACTGTGAAGAGTATTCCGGAAATTCCTAAAAATGATTCCGGAAAGACGGTATATACAGAACTGGAGAAATACTATTAAGATAGGTGGACAATATGGAAATTAGTTTACAGGAATTTTTTGACTTACAACCATACGAATTAGATAAAGAGCAGAAAGAAAAAATGCTTTCTGCACACTTGGGAAAATTAACGGAGTATCATAGAGAATATTGTGGACTTTATAAGAAACTGACGGATGGAATCGGTTACAAGAAGGAAGCAATAAATACCTATTATGATCTTCCGATGCTTCCGGTCAGATTATTTAAAAAATATGATTTTAAAAGTGTGGTAGGTGAGCAGATAAGCAAAACTATGACATCATCCGGCACAAGCGGCCAACAGGTGTCAAAAATCCATCTAGATCGTGAAACATCGTTAAATCAGTCTAAAACTCTGGTGAAAATATGTGGGGATTTTCTTGGAAATAAAAGAAGACCGATGCTGATCATAGATTCACAGGCGGTTATCAAAAATAGGAGAATGTTTTCAGCGCGTGGTGCAGGAATCAAAGGATTTTCTATTCTGGGAAGAGATGTTACATATGCATTAGATGATGATATGAATTTAAATCTGGAGGCTGTTTTAGAATTTGTGGAAAAACATGCAGATGAAACAATTTTGATGTTTGGTTTTACGTTTATGATATGGCAGCATTTTTACGAAGAATTAGCTAAAAGAAATATTTGCTTGAATATGAAAGACGCAGTATTGATCCACGGGGGAGGATGGAAGAAATTGGAATCCGTATCTGTGGATAATGCAACATTTAAAAATGAATTAAGAAAAGTATGTGGCAATGTCAGTGTACATAATTACTATGGAATGGTAGAACAGACAGGTTCTATTTATATGGAATGTGAATGTGGAAATCTTCATGCGTCTATTTTTTCTGATATCATTGTTCGCAATTCTAAAGATTTTTCAGTATGTGGAGTGAATGAAAAAGGTATTGTAGAATTAGTATCCGTGTTACCAACCAGTTATCCGGGACATGTGCTTTTAACAGAGGATGAAGGCGAGATACTGGGTGAAGATGATTGTCCGTGCGGAAGAAAAGGAAAATATTTTAAAATATATGGACGTATTAAAAATGCCGAAGTAAGGGGGTGCAGTGATACATATGAAAAGCATTAATATGAAATATTTAGCAGGTGGCCCGATTGAACGGGTAAAACCACTGCCGCCTTATGATGAGAAAATATGTACATTTTTGGCAGAGTTATCTAAAAAGTTACAGAAAGACAGAAGGGCAATGGCATATCCGGATGTATTATCCTTTGCATTTTTCTGCAGAAAGGCCAATATTGCAAAATTAAAGGCAGAGTTTGAAGATGGCAATACACGTCTTGGAAGAGGACTTGCTTTTCATATTGCACCTTCTAATGTTCCGGTTAATGCAGCATTTACTTATGTGTTTGGACTGTTGGCAGGAAATGCAAATGTAGTTCGTGTATCATCTAAGGATTTTGAACAGGTTAGGATTATTTGCGATGTAATACAGACAATGTTTGATAGTGGCAATTATGACGAAATCCGTGACATGACAGCATTTGTATCTTATGGTCGCAGTCAGGAAATTAATGACAAGTTATCATTGATGGCAAATGCCAGAATTATATGGGGCGGTGATGCAACGATTGCGGAGATAAGAAAATCTCCAATAGGTTCCCGATGTACAGAATTAACATTTGCAGACCGTTATTCCTTCGGAATTTTAAATCCAATGAAAATAGCAGATGATAGTGAGGAAGAGGTAAAACGCCTTGCAGAACAGTTTTACAACGATACCTATCTGATGGATCAAAATGCTTGTTCTACACCGCACCTGATTTTGTGGAAGTCAGATAAAAGCAGTAAAGCAGAAGAGGGAAAGAAAAGATTCTGGAGTGCGGTATACAAAGAAGCAGGTAAGTATGACCTTGCAGATATCAAAGTCAGTGACAAGTATGTTATGACCTGTGAATATGCAATTGATTTAGAATGTATTCAGGAGTTAAAGAAATACGAAAATCTTTTGTATGTGATGACTCTGAAAGAATTACCGGAGGATATCACGATTTTACGAGGAAAATTCGGACTGTTTTTTGAGTATGATATTGAGGATTATGGTATAATAGCAGATTGCATAACAAATAAGGTTCAAACTTGTGTTTACTATGGCGTAGAAAAGAATGAAATCCAAAGAATGGTACAGGATAACTGCTTAATGGGAATTGATCGAATTGTTCCGGTTGGCTCTTCACTGGATATTGGAGTTATTTGGGATGGTTATGATATTGTGGGTCAGTTGAGTAGAATTATTGGATAAGTGAGGTTAGAGATAAGATGAGAGTTGTAGATGCCGTTTGGGAAAAACGCAATTTAGGAGTAGAAGCAAAGACAATTCATTTTTCAATGGATGATAAAATAGAGGATGTTATAGAATGTCTGAAGAATACACATGCAGAATATATAGATGCGCGTGTACCATCACAGAGAACAGATATAACACATGCACTTGCTGAGGCAAACTATGAATACATGGAAGATATCATTTCTTTTGTAAGTCCTTTGCAGGAAGTGGTCAGACCGAAGGTTATGCAGCGTATGTATGACGAAGTTAAAGTCTGTGAAGCAGATGATGAAGCAATTAAGGAGATTTTTGAAGAAATCAGAAAAGGTTTGTTTGCGACAGAGCGAATCAGTGTTGATCCACATTTTACAGATAAAGCAGCAGGGCGATATAATAGTTGGATTCAGGAAGAATTGGGACGAGGCTCAAAATTATATAATTATGTATATAAGGGCGAACGTATCGGTTTTTTTGGATTAAAAGAGCGAGAAAAAGGTATATATGACTCTTTATGGGGAGGTATATATGGTAAATACAGAAAAAGTGGAATTGGTGCAGTAGTCAAGGTGCCGGAATTTGTTAAAAGTTTGAATGGAAAGAAAGTCTATGCATATGCTTCATCAAATAATGTTAAGCAGGTTAGAAATTTGATTACAAATGGATATACAGTTGAAAAAATACATCATGTTTTTGTGAAACATGAATGATAAGGAAAGTTAACAATTTATGGAGAAAAAACGTATTGCAAAAGATTTGATATATTGCATTGCCGCTGTAGGTATGATGAATGCAGTGTTGCAATTAATAGTTTATCCAATTATTAATAACAGGGTAGGCGAGACTGGATTTGGTCAAATGCTCTTTATGCTGGGAATCTTAAATATTTTAGCACCTTCATTTGGTCAGGGCGTTGGAAATGCAAGACTCGTTTTACCAAGGAGAGAAAAGCTGCGTAATCGTGACTATAATATAGTAATTGCTGCACTTTCTCTTGTTTCGGCGGTTATTGCAATTGTTTTTGCAATTGAGAGAAAAGAAAGTTTAATAGGGATTTTGCTGTTTGCATATGTTATTGTGATTTCGATTTATCGTATGTATGGAAATACAGAGTATCGATTTACTTTAGATTTTAAAAAACAATTTGTTTTTTATTTGGTTTTATCTATAGGATATGTTGTGGGATTGTTATTGTTTTGGATGACGAAACAGTGGTATTGGGTCTTTATCATTGGAGAGACAATGGCAGTGCTTTATGTTGTGTTTACTGGCAATATTTTTGGAAAACAGAAAGGACAAGAGTTAGAGAACCGGTTTCAGCAGATTCTAAAAAGTTCTGTGCTATTATCCGTATCTTATTTAGTAACTAATTTATTATTAAATTTAGATCGTTTTATTCTATTGTATATGATTGACAGTAATGCTGTTTCACAGTATTATGTATTGTCATTGCTGGGAAAAACAGCGGCTATAGTTAGTGGACCGGTTAATAGTGTCATTATTGGATATATTACAAAAGACGATACAAAAATACGTTTTAAAAGCTATTTAAAAGGAGTGGCATTGTTATTAGGTGTCGGAGCACTTTTTGTAGTAGCATGCAGTATTGTTACACCAATTTATATCAAATTATTATATCCGAATTTGTATGGTGCAGTTGAACAGTTAAATGTAATAGTTAATGCTGCACAAATTATTTATTTTGTAACAAATGTGTTGCTGATTATCATTCTTACAATGTGTGATATTAAATGGCAGTTTATCATTCAAGTGATATATGCTATAGTATTTATATGTAGTGCGATCATGTTGACAAAGAGTGGAGGCTTAGCAGGTTTTGCAATATCAGCATTTTGGTCAAGTATATTCTTTTTTGTATTAACTGCCTTAGTAGGTTTACATTTTGCAAGAAAGAATAAATAGTATTGTCAACATAATCAGATAATGATTTAGTAATGTTTTGAAGACATGAAAGGAAAAGGGGAAATGAAGAAGAAATTTTCAATCTGCATTCCGGTATATAAGAATGAGAAGAATTTGCCAATTACAATACCATATATTATACAACATTTAGATCTGTTTCAGGAATTTGATGTAGAAATTGTAATGGTCAATGACGGATCTCCGGATAATTCATATCAGGTTATGCAGGAATTTCAAAAACAATATCCAGATATAATCAGAATTGCAACCCTGACCAGAAATTTTGGACAAGGTGCGTGCACACATTGTTGTTTAAGCATGGCACAAGGTGACGTGGTAGGCGTTATAGCAGCAGACATGCAGGAACCATTGGAACTTTTTGTGGATATGCTTGAAGAGTGGAAACAAGGCTATAAACTTGTAATTGCTTCTCGAGAGGCACGAAACGATAAAGGAATTGGAATCTGGTTTTCACAAGCATTACATAGATTCATTCATAAATATATTAATGAACGCTATCCGGTCGGGGGATTTGATTTTTTAGTTATGGATAGGGAAGTACTGGATAAGTATTTGCCATTGGATAGAGAAGATGCTTTTGGTCAGCTGAAGTTGTTATGGTTAGGATATGAGTATAAAGAGCTGAAATATACCAGAAGAGAGCGTGAAGTTGGTAAGAGTGGCTGGACACTGGGTAAGAAGATAGAAACCGTTTTAGGAATATTGGTGGATTATTCTGCAAAACCGATTCACTTTTTGATGGGTACAGGAGTGTTTTTGACAGCAGGTGCCATAGTGGCCATGTTAGTATTATTGATTCTGGCAATATGTAAGGTTGCTCAAATATCATTGGTGGCTTTTATTATTCCGATACTGTTCTTTTTAGGGGGAGTTAATTTAACAGGGATTGGATTGATAGGTGAATATATCTGGCGCAATTTTGAAATGAACAAAAATCTGCCTAGATTTGTCAAAAAGGAAGATTAGGGTGAAGATATGAAAGACATACAATTATTCTGCATTCCATATGCTGGCGGAAACGCCAGCTTTTTCAATAATTTAAAAAAGTATCTGGAAGATTCTGTAGAGGTATACAATTTGGAATATTCCGGACATGGCATTCGCAGGAGAGAAGCATTTTATCATGATTTTGAAGAACTGCTAATAGAAGTAAAAGAACAAATTGAGACTCATAGGAAAAAAGATGTGCCATATGCGATTTTGGGCTACAGTATGGGAAGTCTGGCAGCGTATGAACTGGCAGCCAACTATTTTATGGCTGATTTACCAAAACATATTTTCCTGGCAGCACATGAACCACCCGATCTGCCTTTTCGGGGAAAAAAGTATGCTTTACTGGATGATATGGGTTTTTTAGATGCAATGGAACATTTTGGAGGAATAGACCGTAAAATGTTTGAAAACCAACGTTTTTTGGATATTTTTCTTCCACCAATGCGAGCAGATTATCAGTATTTGCATGATTATCATTGGGACAAAGGACATAAAAAAATTCCTTGTGATGTTACCGTATTTTATTCACCGGAAGATACCAAAGCAGAAGATATGCTGCAGTGGGAAAGGCATGTAGAAGGAAATATACAGTTTTTTGAGTATTCAGGAAATCATTTTTTTTTGAAAGAACATGAAAAAGAAATAGCAAAAAATATTTTGGAGGCTATATATTAAAGGTGTATTGTAGTATTACAATATACCTTTTTCCATCAGTGCAATATTACATTTTGTTCGTTTAATTTCTCAAAGATCTGTTCCGTAGATGCGTCAGGATACTGCTTTATGAGTTCTACCAGTGGAGTAATTGTATCAGGAGATTCCTCTAAAGCCTCGGAAATATCCTGAATGGAACAGTTTTTTTGCAGCTTTTTCCGCACAATAGTAATAAATGTCTGTCAGAACCGTTGTCCGGTTCGATATCATAGACATCAGAAGATATTTCGGCATCGCAGAGAGAAGTTTCGGGAAGCTCTTCGATATAGGCATCCATACGGATCCCATGGCAGTTGGTGTCAATCCCAAGAATATTTTTTTGAGGAGTGATCCTGACGTTGCGGATTGGCCGATTAAGAATTGTACTAAGAAGGATCCGGCAGAATTTTTCTCCATATTCTTCATCCGACATTATTTCCTGAAAAAGAAAATCGTCGATCAGACTCAGATCCTCTACAGTGCAATATGCCCAATTTCTCTCAACGGTAATTTCTTACAAATTTCTTAATAATATTTACTTTTTATGTAAAAAAAAGTAAAATATAGCATAAGAGATTTTAAAGCTTATAAAGGAGAAGTGGAAAATGCGAATGAAGAGATTTTTAGCAGGATTTCTGTGTCTTTGCATGGTTGGAACCATGGACATGCCTTATGTGCAGGCAGCAGCCGTGGCAGCCAAATCAGAGCCTGTTGCACAGGAAAGCGCAAAACAGGATGCTGAGGATGCAAAGCCGAGGGAAGATGTGGAAAACCAGGACAATGACCAGCGATCAGAAGCTGCAAAACAAACAGAGGTTGTCACAGACACCCAGGCAGCAGAACAGGCAGAGAGTGCAGGAAGCACAGAGAACAAGACAGAGCAGACCGCACTGTTGAATTATGCACTCATCGATCAGCCGACAGTTGAGATGCCGGGAACACAGAACGTACTTTTAAGTATCGGAGATGAGAACACGGTCATTGAAAGTGCAGTGTTAGACTATGTAAACGAGACAACCGGAAAGAGATATCAGGCACAGGCATCTACGATCAGTCAGGATGCTATGCTGTTTACAATGGAATTTCCGGAAGGTTCCGAGGCAGGAGCTTACCGTCTGGTAGGCGTAACCTATCAGATCAACGGAACAGAACAGACCTTACTGTTTCAGGATGCCGGAATGGATATGCGTTTTGGTGTTAATACAACAGTAGAAAACAATCCGGACAGCGTAGTGGTAGAAGAGCCATCAGCCGATGTGGATGTAGTGACTATGGATGAGAATGGAAATACAGAGTCAGCAGAGAGCATCGGAGATGCAATTCAGAATGCACAGTTAGAGACACCTGCGACCAACAGCAGTGATGAGGTTGCAGCAATGGGTGCTGCTAAAAATATCGTAGTAGTATTAGATCCGGGACATGATGACACCCATGCCGGAGCAAGAAGAAATGGTTTAGAAGAAGAAGATTTAACACTGAAGATCGCCCAGTACTGTAAAGCAGAGCTTAGTCAGTACAATGGAGTAACCGTATACATGACGCGTGAGAGTGGTGCATGTGCAAACGGAGGCGGAGCCGTTACTTCTACAGAATGTAATGCAAAAAGAGTAGAGTATGCACAGAGCGTTGGAGCAAATGTCTATGTCAGCATGCATATCAATGCAGGCGGTGGAAATGGTGCAGAGATTTTCTATCCAAACCAGAATTACCGTTCAGATCTTGGAACAACAGGACATGATCTTGCACAGCAGATCTTAAATAAGATTTTAGAACTTGGAATCGGTGAGCATGGTCAGGGATTAAAGATTCGTAATTCCGAAGACAATACACTTTATCCGGATGGAAGCCTTGCAGATTATTTAGGTGTCATCAGAAGAAGTAAATTAGCCGGAATACCGGCAATTTTAATTGAGCATGCATACATAGATACTTCAGATGCAAACTATCTGAACAGTGATGAGAAATTACGGAGATTCGGTGTTGCAGATGCAACCGGAATCGCGAACTATTATGGACTTAGCAAAAATACGACAACACCGGTTATTACAAGCATACGTCCAAAAGGAGCAAACGTGCTTCGGATCAACTGGCGTGCCAATGATTCACAGGGATATGAAGTATACCGAAGCACACGTCAGGATGGCGGGTACAAGAAAGTGGCAACCGTAACCGGTAAGACATATTCAGACCCGAACCGTATTGAAGGAAAGACCTATTATTATAAAGTCCGTTCTATTTTAGCGGCAAATCAGTATAGTAACTACAGTGACGTGAAAACCGGAGTGCCGTTAGGAAACGTCAAAGCATTATATGTAAAATCCAGAACTTCCGGAGGCGTTACGGTAAAATGGGAAAAAGCAGCTGGTGCAACAAAGTATACTGTAACGAGAAAACAGTCCGGAGCAGCAAGCTATCAGCAGATCGGAACAACAGGGGATAAAGATTACTTTGTAGATACAACTGCACAAGCAGGAGTGAAGTATTCCTATAAAATAAAACCGGTGAATGCACTGGGATATGGCGGATATGGCAATGCAGTATCCGGTGTCTCCATGAAACAGCCAACCATCAGTTATGTAAAATCCGTAAAAGCAGGACAACTGAAAGTGGCATGGAAGTCTGTGACAGGTGCAGGATATTATCAGGTATACCGCAGTACAAGCAAAAACGGCACTTATAAGAAAATAAAAGAAACAACATCGTTATCCTATACAGATAAAAATCGTACAGAGGGTAAGAAATATTATTATAAAGTCCGTGCAGTGAAGAAAGTAGCAGATAAAGTTTACAGTTATAGTACCTACAGCAGTCAGAAGAGTGCAAGAAACTTAAAGACACCTGTTATCAGTTCCATAACATCATACAGCAGTAATCAGTTAAAGGTAAAATGGGGCAATGTAAGTGGTGCAAGTTACTATCAGTTATATCGCAGTACCTCAAAAAATGGAACATATAAGTATATTGCTACCGTAAAGGGAAAAGAATATACTGACAGTTCTCTTAAGACAGGAAAAAGCTATTATTATAAGGTGCGTGCAGTGAATAAGACAGGAAGTGTAAAAGGATACAGCTCCTACTCAAAGGTAGTATCCGGCAGTACACTTCAGACAGCGTCTATCAATAAAGCATATTCCTACACCAGCTCACAGATAAAATTACAGATGAAAACCATAAAGGGTGCATCCGGTTATCAGATTTACCGCAGTACATCTAAAAATGGCAGCTATCAGAAAGTGGCAGAGACATCCTCTGCCACTTATCTGGATAAAAAACTTTCTGGCGGAAAGACCTATTATTACAAAGTCCGTGCAATAAAAAAGCAAAAGAGCGGCAAAGGATACGGTTCTTTTTCAGGAATTAAATCCTGTCGTGCATTAAAGAAATCAGGAATAACTTCTATTTGTTCAACTTCCAGTACCAAGTTAGAAATTCAGTGGAGTCCGGTCAATGGAGCAAATCGCTATGAATTGTACCGTAGTACCAGCAAAAGCGGAACCTACAAAAAAATCAAAACAACAACAGCAACCGGTTATACAGATACCAATCGTACCGAGGGAAAAACCTACTATTACAAAGTGCGTGCATATAATCTTTCCGGTACCGTCAGTGGCAAGAGTTCTCTGAGCAGTGTCAAGACAGGAAAAACCTTAAAAAAAGTGCAGGGTGCCATGGCAGTCATAGAAGGCGATAAAGCACTCGTAAGATGGTGTGGTGTCAGCGGAGCAACACAGTATCAGATTAAAAGAAGTACCGCAAAAAACAGTGGTTATCAGGTTGTGGCAACCGTAAGCGGAACACAATACAGGGATAGTAAGGTATCTTCCGTAGGAACAACCTATTACTATCAGATCCGTGCGATCAAGACATCGGGAAATGGTAAAAACTATGGTTCCTATTCCGACGTAGCAACTTTGAGTATGGGTTATAAGATCATGGGAGCCTCTACCGTAAATGCAGCACAGATGGCAGCATATTACCGCAGCTCAGGAAAAACATTCCCGGCAGACATCTATGCTTCTAAAGGGGCAGCCAATATTGATGAATTTTGTAAGATCGTCGTGGAAGAAGCAACCGCCGAAGGCGTGCGTGCCGAAGTACTGTTTGCACAGATCTGCTTAGAAACAGGATTTTTACAGTTTGGCGGCGATGTGCAGGCAACACAGTGTAACTTTGGAGGACTTGGAGCAACCGGTGGCGGAGTTGCAGGAAATGTATTTCCGGATGTAAGAACAGGAATCCGTGCGCAGGTACAGCACCTGAAGGCCTATGCAAGCACAGAACCGTTAAAACAGACTTGTGTGGATGAGCGTTTTAAATATGTAGCAAGAGGCTGTGCACCGTATGTAGAGTGGTTGGGAATTCCGGATAATCCAACAGGAAAAGGCTGGGCAGCAGCTCAGGGTTACGGATACAACCTGCTTAGAATGATAGGACTCATGAAAAAATATTAAACAGACAAGGGGCCGTATATGATAAAAAGGATTTCAGCAGTATTTTTAATAACAGCCATGATCATTGGATTGTGTCCCCAGACTGTTTATGCTGAGAACGAAACAGGACAGGCAGAGAACAGTCAACAGACAGCAGAACAGGGAGAGGGGTATCATTTTGTGGACTTGGAGCTGCCAAAGACAGCCGGAACACAGTCAAAAGCAGGAGTACGGGCATATGGTGCCGGCATTCCTGAAAAGTATGATGCCAGAAGCCTGATCGGAACTGTCAGAAAACAGGGCGGTTATCAGACCTGCTGGTCCTTTGCGGCTTTAGCATCGGCAGAAGCATCCTTAATTACAAAAGGCTATGCTACCAATGCATTAGATTTATCAGAATATCAGCTTGCATACTTTTTCTATCACCATGTGACAGACCCGCTTGGAAATACAGAAGGTGATGCAACAACGCCATTGACAAAAGATTTTGCAAATCAGGGCGGTAATTCCATGTTTACCACCTGGGCACTTGCCGGCTGGCAGGGAGCAGCTTTAGAAAGTGCGCTGCCATATGATACGTTAAGTACAACGGCACAGTTACCGGATTCACTGGCATATGGACAGGATTGGGCACATATGCAGAATGCATACTGGATCAGTTCGAGTGATATGGAATCCATCAAACAGATGGTCATGCAATATGGGGCAGTAAATATCGGATATCAGGAAAGTGGCGGCTATCGAAACGCAACCTATAATTCATATTATAATCCAAGTGGAACAGGCAGCGGTCATGCAGTCACCATTGTCGGCTGGGATGATGCCTTTTCAAAAGAACATTTCAATCAGCCCCCCAAAGAGGACGGTGCATGGCTGATCCGCAACAGTTGGGGAACTGATTCGGGAGAAAACGGATATTTCTGGATGTCCTATGAAGATGCATCCATATCTTCTCAGGCATTTGTATTTGATTTTGAAAGAGCGGATAATTACAGTTATAATTATCAGTATGATGGTGGAAACGGAATCTCAAGGATCAAGATCAATAACAATGGCATGGCGGGTGACATATTCAAAGTTTATGGAAGCTCACCACAGATACTTTCGGCAGTATCGTTAGGAATATATGATACCAATGTAAAATACAAATTATCCATATATAAAGACCCGGATGCAGGCAATCCGACCAGCGGCACACTTGCAGCAACTCAGAGCGGAACAATGCCGGGATATGCAGGATATTATACGATTCCATTAGAAAAACAGATTATTTTATATCCGGGACATACTTTTTCCGTGGTATATCAGTTAGAAAATCCGTCGGGAAATGAAGTGACGATTTTTGTAGACACTTCTTATACAAATGGCGGCTGGATTTCCTTTAAGAGCAGTACGGCAGCAGGACAGAGCCTGCTCAAAATGAGCAGCACATCCGGCTGGTATGACCTGCATACAAACACAACTCCGATGTGTGCAAGGATCAAGGCATTTACAAAGACCACTGCCTGCCTGCATACGGATCAGGAAACTTCCGTTACAAAGGCAGATGCATCGAAGGGCACGGATGGAAGCATCACCACCAAATGTAAGGATTGTAATATCACTTTGAGTAAGAGTAACATTTCAGCACCGAATAAGATCGTATTAGGAAATGACTCCTATACCTATGATGGAAAAACGAAAGAACCATCGGTAAAGGTATATGATAAAACCGGAAAAGTGATTTCGGCGGCAGATTATACGATAAGCCGGAGTTCCGGCAGAAAAGAGCCGGGAACCTATACCGTAAAAGTGACATTTAAAGGAAATTACAGTGGCACTTTGAGTTCCTCTTTTAAGATTCAATTAGGTAAGGTAAAGGGGTTAAAAAACGGTACATTAAAAACAGATTCCGTTCAGATCAAGTGGAACAAACTGACCGGAGCAACGAATTATCAGATATACCGATATGATTCCGCAAAGAAAAAATATGTCAAACTGAAGACCGTATCATCGGGCAAGAGCTCTTATACAGATAAAAAACGTGAACCGGCAAGAGCGTATAAGTACAAAGTCCGTGCATATAGAAGTGCGGGAGGAAAAACGTCATATAGCAGTTACAGCGATGTCCTTTATACGGCAGCAAAGCCGAAAAAAGTCAGCACTCTGACTGCAAAAAAGAAAACAAAAAACAGTGTAAAGCTGACATGGAAAAAGACAACGCGGGCAGACGGATATCAGATATACCATTATAATTCCACAAAAAAGAAGTGGGAAAAGGTAACAACCATCAAAAAAGGTACTACGGTAACTTATACGAATAAGAAACTGAAATCTAAGAAAACTTATCAATATAAAGTCCGTGCATACAGACAGAATGGCAATACAACGGCTTACGGTTCTTATTCTGACATTTTAAAGGTCAGGACAAAGTAAGGAACTGTTAGACATTACCAATATTTTGTGTTACAATTAATTAGTTATTATGAACACACTAGGTAAAATAGATAAAAATAGTCAAGGTGAGGAAAAAAGAATGAAGATTGCAGTAGCAGGAACAGGATATGTAGGATTGTCGATTTCCGTATTGCTGGCTCAGCATAATGATGTATATGCCGTGGATATTGTACCGGAAAAAGTGGCAATGATTAATAATAAGAAGTCTCCGATCGTAGACAAGGAGATCGAAGAATATTTAGCGGAAAAAGAACTTTCCCTGACAGCAACTCTGGATGCAAAAGAAGCATATGCAGATGCAGAGTTTGTAGTGATAGCAACACCGACAAATTATGATGAGAAGAAAAATTATTTTGATACCAGTTCCGTAGAGCAGGTCATTGAAACCGTTATGGACATCAATCCAAATGCGATCATGGTCATCAAATCTACAGTTCCGGTAGGATATACAAAAAATGTGCGTGCAAAATTCAACTGTGAGAACATCATTTTTGCACCGGAATTTTTAAGAGAGGGACGGGCACTTTATGACAACCTTTATCCGTCCAGAATTATTGTGGGTGCACCACAGGATGATGAAAGACTCTGTAAGGCAGCAGGAAAATTCGCAGATTTAATCGCAGAAGGTGCGATCAAAAAAGACATTCCGATGCTGTTTACGGATACGACAGAGGCAGAGGCGGTAAAATTATTTGCGAATACTTATTTAGCACTGCGCGTAAGCTTTTTCAATGAGTTAGATACTTATGCAGAGGTGCATGGTCTCAATACCAAACAGATCATTGACGGTGTGGGACTTGACCCAAGAATCGGTTCTCATTACAACAATCCGTCCTTTGGTTACGGTGGATACTGTCTACCAAAAGACACCAAACAGTTATTGGCAAATTATCAGGACGTGCCGGAGAACATCATTGAGGCGATCGTAGATGCCAACCGTACCAGAAAAGATTTTGTGGCAGAGAGAATTTTAGAAAAAGCAGGATTTCCGGAAAAATCCGATGTCAAAGTCGGTGTATACCGTCTGACCATGAAATCCAATTCCGACAACTTCCGTCAGTCATCCATACAGGGTGTTATGAAACGTATCAAAGCAAAAGGTGTAGAAGTTGTAGTATACGAGCCGACACTGAACGAAGAGAAATTCTACGGAAGCCGTGTGACACATGATTTAGATGCATTTAAGCAGGAATGTGATGTCATCGTGGCAAACCGTTTTACAGATGAGTTAGAAGATGTATTTGAAAAAGTCTACACCAGAGACTTATATATGAGAGATTAAAAGGAGAAATGGAGAAGAATTATGTCGACCAGCGTGGTGTTATTGGCGTATAAAGAAGCCGAGAATCTGAAAATTTTATTGCCACAGATTCATAAAGTGATGGAGAAATTAAAGGACGATTACGAAGTCATAGTAATTGATTCTGCGAAACCATTAGACAACACCAAGGAGGTATGTGAGAAAAATAATACTCTGTATTATCCGCAGGAAGAGCCGGGATATGCAGGAGCGTTCCGTACCGGTATCAAGTATGTAACCAAAAAACGAATGTTAGTGTTAGATGCCGATGGTTCTCACAATCCGAAAAATATTGCAGATATCAGCAGAATGTTTGACAGAGGAGGTTATGACATTGTCATAGGTTCGAGATATACGAAAGGCGGAGTGTCCAATGACTCAAAGACTTCCTATATCATGTCAAAGATTCTCAATACGACCATGCGTCTTTGTCTGGGAATCCGGGCAAAAGACATTTCCACAAGTTACCGGATGTATGATGCAAAGCAGATCAAAGCGGTAACACTGACACGCAATAATTACGATGTGCTGCAGGAGGTTATCCTGCGGATGAAGATCAATAAGCGTGAGCAGGGAAAGAAATTAAATATAGGCGAGACACCGATCACATTTAACAAGCGGATGTACGGGGAATCCAAACGTCAGCTTTTGAAATTTATCAGAGGTTATATCGTTACGTTGTTTATGCTGATCCGCATAAATCTGGTATCCTTATTAAAAAGATCAAAAAAGAAATAATTCTAAAAATACAAACAGGAGGACTGATGCATGAAAAAGACAGCCTTGATCATGGCAGGAGGAAGAGGAGAACGTTTCTGGCCAAGAAGCAGAAAGCACATGCCGAAACAGTTTTTATCTCTGACAGATGATGGAAAGACAATGATACAGCTTACGGTAGAGAGAATCCGTCCGCTGGTAGAATTAGAAGATATCTATATTGCAACAAACAAAGATTACAAACCGCTCGTATTAGAACAGCTTCCGGGAATTCCGGAGGAGAACATCCTCTGCGAACCGATCGGAAGAAATACGGCACCTTGTATCGGTTTAGGAGCAATACACATAGCAAAAAAATATGAGGATGCACTGATGATGGTATTGCCATCAGACCATCTGATCAAATACAATACCATGTTTGTCAACACACTGTCTGAAGGTTGCGCAGTAGCAGAAAAGGGTGCCAATCTGGTAACGATCGGAATTACCCCGGACTATCCGGAGACCGGTTACGGCTACATCAAGTTCAATTCTGATAAAACAGACGGTCAGGCATATGAAGTAGAACGCTTTGTAGAAAAACCGAGTTTAGAGGTTGCAAAAGAATACTTAGCAACAGAGGAATACCTCTGGAACAGTGGAATGTTTGTCTGGAAGATCTCCACGATCTTGGATAATCTGAAAAAATATATGGGTTCTACCTATGAGGGACTGATGAAGATCAAAGATGCCATCGGAACACCGGAAGAAGATATTGTACTTGAAAATATTTTCCCGACTTTCCAGTCAGAGTCCATCGACTATGGCATTATGGAAAAGGCATCCAATATCTATATTCTGCCGGGAGTGTTCGGATGGGACGATGTCGGTTCCTGGTTAGCAGTTGGAAGAATCAAAAAATCCAACGAAAACGGAAATGTAGTAAATGGTAATATTATTACTATAAACAGCAAAAATAATATTATAGAGGGAAGTCAGAAGCTGATCGCCACGGTTGGAATCGAAGACCTGATCATCGTAGATACAGAGGATGCAACCCTGATCTGCAACAAAAACAGTGCCGGAGATATCAAGAAGGTACTCGAAAACTTAAAGATCTGCAATCGTGATGAGTATATCTAAATACGAAAGGTAAAAAGCTTCAAAGGAAGAAAAATAAGGAGAATGAACATGAAAAACGCATTAATTACAGGAATCACAGGACAGGATGGTTCATACTTAGCAGAACTGTTATTAGAAAAAGGTTACAATGTCTACGGAATTATGAGAAGAAAGAGTGTCGTAGATTACGGAAATGTAGACCATATCAAAGATAAGATCAACTTTATCTATGCAGATATGACAGACCCGATCTCATTGATTTCTGCAATGAAGATTTCTCAGGCAGATGAAGTATACAACTTAGCAGCGCAGTCATTTGTTGCGACTTCCTGGGATACACCGATCGGAACAGCAGAGATTGATGCATTAGGTGTTACCAATATGTTAGAAGCGATCCGTACCGTAAAACCAAGCTGCCGTTTCTATCAGGCATCTACTTCCGAAATGTTTGGAAAAGTACAGGAGATCCCACAGAAAGAGACCACACCGTTCTATCCGAGAAGTCCATACGGAGTAGCAAAACTTTACGGACACTGGATCACAAAGAACTACCGTGAGAGTTACGGACTGTATGCATGCAGTGGAATCTTATTCAACCACGAGAGTGAGAGAAGAGGAAAAGAATTTGTAACCCGTAAGATCACAGATGCAGTAGCAAGAATTAAGCATGGTGTACAGGATCATTTAGAGCTTGGAAACATGGATGCAAAGCGTGACTGGGGTCATTCAAAAGATTACGTCAGAGCAATGTGGTTAATGCTTCAGCAGGAAGAGGCAGATGATTATGTGATCGCAACCAACGAGACACGAACCGTCCGTGAATTTGTAGAGACAGCATTTGCACAGGCAGGAATCGAGATCGCATGGGAAGGAAGCGGCGTAGACGAGATCGGAAAAGACAAAGCAACCGGAAAAGTTTTAGTCAAAGTAAATCCAAAATTCTTCCGTCCGGCAGAGGTAGAGCTTTTGATCGGAGATCCGAAAAAAGCAGAGACAACACTTGGCTGGAAACGTGAGATCGCATTCCCGGAATTAGTAGAGCGTATGGTAAAGAACGATATGGCTCTTGTAGAAGAAGAAATTAAAATCCAGAATATTTAATAGGGACGAAAATATGAAAGCATTGATTATAGGTGGAGCAGGCTTTGTAGGTGCTTACCTAATGCGTTATTTAAAAGAAGAACTTCATATGGAAGTTACGGTTACAAAGATGCCGCAGGAGCAGATAGAGGCAGAGAATGTCAAAGTATGTGATCTGGATATTTTAAAAAAAGATGACATTACCGGGCTTTTTAAGGCAGAACAGCCGGACTGGATCTTTCACTTAGCAGCCCAGAGCTCCGTTAGTGTTTCATGGAAGAATCCGGCGCTGACGATCGACGTAAACGTCAAAGGCGGCTCGAATGTATTAGAAGCATTTCGGGAATCCGGTATCAAAGCAAGAATGTTACTGATCGGTTCCGGTGAGGAATACGGACACATTCTGCCACAGGAGACGCCGATCAAAGAAGATAACTGCAGCAGACCGGGCAACATCTATGCGGCAACGAAAGCATGCCAGAATATGCTTGGAAAAATCTATGCAGATGCTTACGGATTAGATGTCATGATGGTACGGGCGTTCAATCATATCGGACCGAACCAGACACCGATGTTTGTTGTGGCAGATTTTTGTCAGCAGGCAGCAGAGATTGAAGCAGGAAAAAGAGAAGCAGTCATGCGTGTGGGAAATCTGAGTGCCAAGAGAGATTTTACGGATGTCAGAGATGTGATCCGTGCCTATGCACTGATCATGGAGCATGGAAAAGCCGGTGAGACATACAATGTCGGAAGCGGACATGCTGTTTCCATTCAGCAGATTTTAGATACGATCGTATCCTTTTCCAAAGCCGATATCAAAGTAGAGGTAGACCCGGCAAAATTGCGACCGGTCGATGTGCCGATCATAGAGGCAGACATCCGGAAGCTGGTGGAGTGTACCGGCTGGAAACGGGAGATTCCATTAGAACGTACGATAGAAGAGACATTAGATTATTGGCGTAAAGAGGTAAAATAAATGGATTATATGAAAATATATCAGCAGTGGTGCAGTGATCCTTATTTTGATGATGCTACAAAAGCCGAGCTGAAAGCAATCGAGAATAACAAAGAAGAGATAGAAGACAGATTTTACCGTCAGTTAGAATTTGGAACAGGCGGACTGCGTGGAGTGATCGGAGCCGGAACAAATCGCATGAACATCTATACCGTGCGTCAGGCAACACAGGGACTTGCAAATTATGTCCTGAGCCAGAACGGACAGGAAAAGGGTGTGGCAATCGCATATGACTCGAGAAGAATGTCTACGGAATTTGCAACAGAAGCAGCACTCTGCTTAAATGCAAATGGAATAAAGACCTACATTTTTGACAGTCTGCGTCCGACACCGGAATTGTCCTTTGCAGTGCGGGAACTGCATTGCATAGCCGGAATTGTCATCACGGCAAGCCACAATCCGCGTGAATATAACGGATATAAAGTATACTGGGAAGATGGTGCACAGATCACACCGCCACACGATAAGAACATCTTAGCAGAAGTTGCAAAGGTTACAGAGTTCTCCAGTGTAAAGACCATGGGAAAAGAAGAAGCAGTCAAAACAGGACTTTTCCATGTGATCGATGCATCTTTAGATGACCGTTATATGGAGGAATTGAAGAAACAGAGTATCCATCCGGAGATCATCAAAGCGATGGCAAAAGATATCCGAATTGTATACACACCGCTTCACGGAACAGGAAATCTTCCGGTGCGAAGAGTATTAAAAGAGTTAGGATTTGAACAGGTTTATGTTGTACCGGAACAGGAAAAACCGGATGGTAACTTCCCAACGGTATCCTATCCGAACCCGGAAGATCCGAAAGCATTTGAGTTAGCATTAAAGTTAGCTAAAGAAAAAGATGCAGATATTGTCTTAGCCACAGATCCGGATGCAGACCGTCTCGGCGTATACTGTAAAGATACCGTAAACGGCGGCTACATTTCCTTTACGGGAAATATGTCCGGTATGCTGATC
>ERZ826016.884-NODE-884-length-32630-cov-11.577897_pt1 | contig 32630 bp, 26 predicted proteins | sample MGYA00519872_ERZ826016 | MGnify/ENA primary metagenome ERZ826016 (study PRJEB31778, sample SAMEA3449218) | human gut metagenome | biome: human gut; feature: human-associated habitat; material: faeces | place: United Kingdom | collected 2010/2012 ... | reverse complement strand
TGTATCCGAAACGTGATAAACGTCAATTATTCAATGATTCTTTGAATACTACGCTGGCGCGTACTATTAATACTTCATTGAGTACATTGATCGTATTGTTGTGTATCTTCATCCTTGGTGGTGACTCAATCCGCAGCTTTGCATTTGCAATGATCCTCGGTGTAGTAATCGGTACATTATCTTCATTGTTTATTGCTTCTCCGATCGCATACAATATGATGAAAGGTAAAAAAGCTACTGAAGATTAATAATCATACATAGCAAAAAGAGCATCAATGGAATACTCATTGATGCATCTTTAAAAAAATTCCCTTATTTTGTCCTCCTTCATTTGAGAAATAGGATTAAAATAAGGGGATTTTTACATAAAAAGATAAAGAATATCATTCCATTAGAATAACTTTCTATGATAGAGAACTTCAAAATCTATTCTAATAAAAAAACTAAATATGCTTTATTAATAGGAAATACAACATTTTTTGCCTTCTGACCTAGACTTATTACAAGAGATATTCATATCATTTATGTTATTCAATAGAGTTGTATATACGGTGGAAGAGACATTTATCTCATTAGCAGAGGACAAAGTTACAAACATATCCACCTTCTTCCAATTTCACTTGACTGTAAAAACGATATAAAGCGGACTTCATTCGAGCCAAATCATCTCCTTAACATTTCGCGTAGTATTCGTAGCATTTGTTGCCTGTAATGAATTTACGTTAAGATCAATATAGGTATTATCCTCTACATATTTCTTTGCAGATAGATTTATTACCTTCATTTTGTATTTCAGCTTTAGATGAAGATTTTTCGCTAAATTAATAACTAATCAACCCATAAGCGAATATAACTAGCACGATAACAATTATTCATTCATAAACTTTATTTTTTAGTTAATCACTCGGTCAGTCTGGTTCGAACGGCTCCCTACGAGCAACAGCTGTAATGAATGCCACATCAGAAATTGTAGACAATGTAAAGGCGAATATCCCAATATACAATATTTACCACCATCAGTCTCAAACATAGGAAGAATTATATAGGAACAAGAACACTGAGGATCTTTTCCTAAAAAATCGAGACATTCTACCGCTAAAGTAATACCTAAAACATTATTATCTTTATAAAACATCTAATTACATTGCCCACCTTCAAATACCCACTTACTTTTTCCGTCTCATTTAGTGATGGAAAAAGTAAAGTCTTTAAAGCTGAACACTCATCTTTTTTAATCCTTGTTTGCCCAGCAATATCTGATATCATTAACAATACCATAAATAAAATAAACACTTTTTTCATCTAAGTTTTTACAATATGAATACTATAAATTCATTATTTAGCTAAACAATTATTGAAAATAAAGAAATAAAAATGTATAATAAAAAGGTCTTCAACTGTTTAACAACATAGAATTAATTTCTTCACTTAATTAGATTATATTTATTAACCCCAAATTTAAGCCAAAGAGAGAATATAAAATCATTTTACAACAAAACAAGTTGATTAACATTTACGCTATATATTTAAAGAATAAAAAGGATTCTATTCGCAAATTAAAATCGAAAAGAGTATCTTTACAGCGAATAAGATGTTCACAAAATAGTTGTAAGTAGTATATTAGACCTTAAAGAAACATGGACAACAGAGAAATACTTAAATTAAAAAGAAGATGTGACAGCACATCAAGCAAATCACATGGACATGGACAAAGTGGTAGCCCCGAGGGGAATCGAACCCCTATCTAAAGTTTAGGAAACTTCTATTCTATCCGTTGAACTACAAGGCCCTTTTATGGCTACAAAGGTACTCCTTTTTGTTAAAATGGCAATATGAAAGATCGAAAAATGTCTTAAGTGGGAAGAAAATAATCCTTTCTTTGTTGTTTTGTTGTTTTTTGTCTGTTTTTTATAATCTAATAATGTTGTTATTCTGCTATAAACTTTCATGTTGTTCATAAAACATGGATAAAAATAATAAATTGTAAAAATGAATCGTTTTTGCTGCTGTCATAATGATAGAAATTTATGCTTTTAAACAGGTAATTATCTCTACTTTTTCTTAGCTTGGAAATAAATAAACCTTTAATTTTGTACATTTTGATATTCAAACGTAGTTTGACAGCGGAATATTTTGTCCTTTGACAGAACTTTCCGAACTTTGCAAACAGTGAAATTTTGTAACCCTAAATAATAAGTTATGGCAGATGAAATGATAGTCAAGGAGTTGGACCAAGTGGTGGTCCGTTTCTCAGGCGACTCAGGCGATGGTATGCAGCTGGCCGGAAATATCTTTTCTAATATTTCGGCTACAGTGGGAAATGATATCAGTACATTCCCCGATTACCCGGCGGATATACGTGCCCCGCAAGGTTCGTTGACCGGTGTGTCAGGTTTCCAGGTGCATATTGGTGCGGGTAAAGTTTTTACTCCTGGTGACAAATGCGACGTATTGGTCGCAATGAATGCCGCTGCATTGAAAACACAATACAAATTTGCGAAGTCCACAGCTTGTATCATTATTGATACAGATTGTTTTCAGAAATCAGATCTGGACAAGGCGGCTTTCAAAACAGACAATCCGATTGAAGAAATGGGTATTAAGCAGGATGTAATTGCTGCTCCTATTTCACAGATGGTGAAAGACTGTCTGGCAGATACAGGCATGGACAACAAGTCAATGTTGAAATGTCGTAATATGTTTGCTTTGGGATTGGTCTGCTGGTTGTTTAATCGTGACCTGGCGGTTGCTGAAAATTTCTTGCGCGAGAAATTTGCAAAGAAGCCGCAAATAGCTGAAGCGAATATTAAAGTGATACACGCCGGATATGATTATGGGCACAATACGCATGCGTCTGTGGATCATACTTATAAGGTGGAAACTAAGTCTAAAGTCCCCGGAAAGTATATGGATATCAGCGGAAACAAGGCTACGGCTTATGGCTTGATCGCTGCTGCCGAGAAAGCAGGCCTGCGTTTGTTCTTGGGATCTTATCCCATTACTCCGGCAACAGATATTTTACATGAGCTTTCTAAACATAAATCATTGGGAGTGACTACTGTTCAATGTGAAGATGAAATTTCAGGTTGCGCTACGGCTATCGGTGCCTCGTTTGCAGGTGCGTTGGCAGCTACTTCTACTTCGGGACCGGGTGTTTGTCTGAAATCAGAGGCTATGAATCTGGCTGTTATTACAGAATTACCATTGGTGGTTATTAATGTACAGCGTGGCGGTCCTTCTACTGGTTTGCCTACTAAGTCTGAGCAAACAGATTTATTGCAGGCTTTGTTTGGCCGTAACGGTGAATCTCCTATGCCGGTCATTGCCGCAGCTTCTCCAACTCATTGTTTTGATGCTGCTTATGATGCTTGTAAGATTGCCTTGGAACACATGACCCCGGTGGTGTTGCTGACTGATGGTTTTGTAGCAAATGGTTCCGGTGCATGGAAGTTGCCTGATCTGGCGAACTATCCGGCTATTAACCCACCCTATGTTACTCCGGAAATGAAGGATAATTATACTCCTTACAAGCGTAACGCCGAAACAGGTGTCCGTTATTGGGCATTGCCGGGACAGGAAGGTTATATGCATATTTTGGGAGGCTTGGAAAAAGACAGTGATACAGGTGCTATTTCTACCGAGCCTGAAAACCATAATTTGATGTGCCGTTTGCGTGCCGAGAAGGTTGCTAAAATTCCAGTGCCTGATGTTAAGGTGCAAGGCTGCGTAGAGGATGCAGATTTGTTGATAGTGGGTTTCGGTGGAACTTACGGTCATTTGTATTCAGCAATGGAGGAAATGAACCATGCAGGCAAGAAGGTTGCTTTGGCACATTTTGTTCATTTGAACCCGCTGCCTCAAAATACGGCAGAAGTGCTGAAGAAATATAAGAAGGTAGTCGTGGCTGAGCAGAATCTTGGTCAGTTTGCCGGATATCTCCGTATGAAAGTGGACGGATTTGTTCCTTATCAGTTTAATGAGGTAAAAGGCCAGCCGTTCGTAGTCAGCGAGTTAGTTGATGCTTTCACTGAGATTTTAAATAAATAATAACCGTAAAGAAAGTAAAGACTATGAACGAATATACAGCAAAAGATTTCAAAAAGGGACAACCTCGTTGGTGTCCGGGTTGTGGTGACCATTTTTTCTTGGCTTCGCTGCACAAAGCGATGGCTGAATTGGGAGTGGCTCCTCATGATACTGCCGTTATTTCGGGTATCGGATGTTCCAGCCGTCTGCCTTATTACATGAATACATATGCCATGCAGACTGTGCACGGTCGTGCGGCAGCTATTTCTACAGGCTGCAAGGTGGCTAATCCAAAGATTACTGTTTGGCAGATTTCAGGGGATGGTGATGGGCTGGCTATTGGTGGAAATCACTTTATACATGCCGTTCGTCGTAATATCGACTTGAATATGATTTTGTTGAACAACCGTATATATGGTTTGACCAAAGGACAGTATTCTCCGACTTCTCCCCGTGGATTTGTTAGCAAATCATCTCCTTACGGCACTGTGGAAGATCCGTTTCATCCGGCTGAATTATGTTTTGGTGCGCGTGGACGTTTCTTTGCCCGTGCGGTAGCTACGGATGGTCCTGGTACAGTGGAGATTCTGAAAGCTGCTGCCAATCATAAAGGTGCGGCTGTATGTGAAATTCTTCAGAACTGCGTCATTTTTAATGATGGAACACACGAATCAGTATATACGAAAGAAGGTCGTTCAAAGAATGCCATTTATTTAGAACACGGTAAACCGATGTTGTTTGGTGTAGACAAAGAATACGGGCTGATGCAGGAAGGTTTCGGACTGAAAGTGGTAAAGCTTGGTGAGAATGGTGTGACGGAAAAAGATATTTTAGTGCACGATGCTCATTGTATGGATAATACTTTGCAGTTGAAACTGGCATTGATGGAAGGACCGGATTTTCCGGTTGCATTAGGGGTGATCCGTGATGTGGAAGCGCCTACTTATGATGACGCCGTTAATGCACAGATTGAAGAAGTGACCGCAAAGAAAAAATATCATAATTTCCAGGAATTACTGATGACAAATGATATTTGGGAAGTGAAATAATATTTTCATTTTCCCTGTAGGAACCGGATCTACAGAGTTGTTCTAAAAATTAAATGGTTAGTAATAGGCAGTGAATAATTGCCGGTTACTAACCATTTAATTTAGAATTTTAGTGTGTAAGAGAACACACCTGAAACTGTCCTTATAGTTTGAGCTTTAGAGTTTCTCGCCGAATGATAAATCACCGGCATCCCCTAACCCCGGAACAATGTATTTGTGCTCGTCCAAGACAGGGTCTATGGCGGCACACCATAATGTGACATCATCGCCGGGAAAAAGTTCTGCCATATGCGCTACCCCTTGTTGGCTGGCAATGACACAGGCCATCTGCAATTTAGCTGGTTTGCCTTTGGTAAGGAACGCTTTCCAGGCAAGTTCCATGCTTTCACCGGTGGCAAGCATGGGGTCAACGAGAAGCAAGGTCCTGTCATTCAATGAAGGGGCGGCGATGTATTCAATGTGCACATCTACAATACGGTGCTCGTCATCCTTGTAAAAACGGAATGCGGAAACGAAAGCGTTGTCGGCATGGTCGAACATGTTCAGAAAACCGGTGTGCAACGGCAGTCCGGCACGGAATACCGTTGCAATCACTATTTTGTCATCGTGTGTGCTGGCCGTGGCAGTTCCCAAGGGTGTCTGTACTTGCTTTACGGAATAGGTTAGTGCTTTACTCATCTCGTATGCCATGATTTCTCCTATTCTTTCAATATTTCTGCGGAAACGCATACGGTCATTTTGAACATGTATATCACGCAATTCCGCTACATATTGGTTTAGGAGAGAATTGCCTTCACTGAGATTGATGATTTTCATATCTATGCTTTTGTTATATTGTTGACTTTGACCTGCAAAGAAACAAATAATTTCTAGATTTGTAAAGTACGAATTGCATTTTTGTTACACAAATATAAATATTTGATTATTACGGAAATTTTTCTCTAATAACTTCTTTTTTTTAAAATAAAGCACTAATTTTGTAGCGCCTTAGACAAGGGGGTGTTGAAAAACATCTTCTCTCAGAAAATAAAGAGTAAAAATAACATTATACAATAACCAAATTAAATCATTAAAAAATGGCAAATTTAGATTTAAGCAAGTACGGTATTACCGACGTGAAGGAAGTTCTCCACAATCCTTCTTATGATGTGCTTTTCGCTGAAGAAACTAAACCGGGATTGGAAGGTTTCGAAAAAGGACAGGTTACTGAACTGGGTGCTGTAAACGTAATGACTGGTGTTTACACAGGTCGTTCTCCTAAAGATAAATTCTTCGTTAAGAATGAAGCTTCTGAAAATTCAGTATGGTGGACTTCTGACGAATATAAAAACGATAACAAACCTTGTACTGAAGAAGCTTGGGCTGACTTGAAGTCTAAAGCTGTAAAACAATTGAGCGGCAAGCGTTTGTTCGTTGTTGATACATTCTGCGGTGCTAATGCTGCAACTCGTATGAAAGTACGTTTCATCATGGAAGTAGCTTGGCAGGCTCATTTCGTAACTAACATGTTCATCCGCCCGACTGCTGAAGAACTGGAAGCTTACGGAGAACCTGATTTTGTATGTTTCAATGCATCTAAAGCAAAAGTTGACAACTATAAAGAACTGGGCTTGAACTCTGAAACAGCTACTGTTTTCAACTTGAAGACTAAAGAACAAGTTATCCTGAATACTTGGTACGGTGGTGAAATGAAGAAAGGTATGTTCTCTATCATGAACTACATGAACCCGCTTCGTGGTATCGCTTCTATGCACTGCTCTGCTAATACAAATATGGAAGGAACTAGTTCGGCTATCTTCTTCGGTTTGTCTGGTACAGGTAAGACTACTTTGTCTACTGACCCGAAACGTAAGTTGATCGGTGACGACGAACACGGATGGGATGACGAAGGTGTATTCAACTACGAAGGCGGTTGCTACGCTAAGGTTATCAACCTCGACAAAGAAAGCGAACCCGATATCTACAACGCCATCAAACGTGACGCTCTGCTGGAGAACGTAACTGTTGACGCTGACGGCAAGATTGACTTCGCCGATAAGAGCACAACTGAAAACACGCGTGTTTCTTATCCTATCTATCACATCAACAACATCGTTAAGCCGGTATCTAAAGGTCCTCACGCTCATCAGGTAATCTTCCTGTCGGCTGATGCTTTCGGTGTATTGCCTCCGGTATCTATCCTGAACCCCGAACAGGCTCAGTACTACTTCCTGTCCGGTTTCACCGCTAAGCTGGCCGGTACAGAACGCGGTATCACTGAACCGACTCCGACATTCTCTGCTTGCTTCGGTGCTGCTTTCCTGAGCTTGCATCCTACTAAATATGCAGAAGAACTGGTTAAGAAGATGAACAAGGTCGGCGCTAAGGCATACTTGGTTAACACCGGCTGGAACGGTAGCGGCAAGCGTATCTCTATCAAAGATACACGTGGTATCATCGACGCTATCCTCGACGGTTCTATCGACAAGGCTCCGACAAAGGTTATTCCTTACTTCGACTTTGTTGTTCCGACAGAATTGCCGGGTGTTGATCCGAAGATTCTTGATCCTCGCGACACTTATGAATGTGCTTGCCAATGGGAAGAAAAAGCAAAAGACCTGGCAGGACGTTTCATTAAGAACTTCGCTAAGTTCACAGGTAACGAAGCCGGTAAGGCTTTGGTTGCTGCTGGTCCGAAACTCTAATAGAACCAGATTATATATTTTAAGGCGGCTTTCGTTCTCGGAAGCCGCTTTTTTTGTTAGATTTGCGAAGAAACAATTTAATAGACAACAGAGAATGAAGAGTGTAAAGGTTATGCTGTTAGGCGCAAGCCTATTGATGCTGTCCGCTTGCGGGCCGCAGGTACAGAAAGAGAGTGAAGCCACAGTTACGGAGAAAAGCAATTCGGAAGCGGTAATCGAGACAATCCTATCGCGCCGCAGCGTCCGCAAGTACAAACCGGAAGCAGTGAACCGGGACACGATGAAGGTAATCTTGGAGTGCGGTATCAACGCCCCCAACGGTCAGAACAAACAGTCCTGGGCGGTACGCGTAGTAGACAACCCGGAATTCCTGAACGGAGTAAGTGAAATCTTCAAGCAGAAGAACCCGAAAGCAGCGGAAGACCCCAATTTCAAGAATATGTTCCGCAATGCGCCCACGGTAGTGTTCATCGGAAATGATACTTCGTACGACTGCTCGCAGATAGACTGCGGACTGCTGGGTGAGAATATGGTACTTGCCGCCTGGTCTATGGGCATAGGCTCCTGCTGTCTGGCAAGCCCCACACGCTTTATGACCGATACGCCCGAAGCTGCCGAATACCTCAAAAGACTGGAACTTCCCGAAGGATACCGGCTGCTTTACTGCATTGCTTTCGGATATCCGGATGAAACGCCTGCCGCCAAGCCGAGAGATGCCGCCAAAGTGAAATACGTAGACTGACCGATAAAATAAAAACTTCAGAATCCCCCCATTGCAATAAAAGAAGGAGTGCTCCACCTTTACAGCGAAGCACTCCTTCTTATATATAACAACTAAAAAGTAAAATCAGTTCTTATTGGCACGCTTGCGCTCTGTCTCATCCAAGATAACCTTACGCATACGCATGGACTTGGGAGTAACCTCTACATATTCGTCTCCCTTGATATATTCCAACGCTTCTTCCAGAGAGAACTGCACCGGCGGAATCAGACGCGCTTTCTCGTCGGAACCGGAAGCACGCATGTTGGTCAGCTTCTTTGATTTGGTAACGTTCACCACAAGGTCGTTATCGTGAGAGTGCTCACCTACAACCTGTCCGGCATACACTTCTTCCTGCGGGAAGATGAAGAACTTACCGCGATCCTGCAATTTATCGATGGCATAGGCAAAGGCTGTACCCGACTCCATGGCAATGATGGAACCGTTGGTACGGCGTTCGATTTCACCCTTATAGGGTTGGTATTCCTTAAAGCGGTGCGCCATGATAGCTTCACCGGCAGAGGCAGTCAGCACATTGGTACGCAAACCGATAATACCGCGCGACGGCATATTGAACTCAAGGTTCACACGCTCGCCGGCGCTTTCCATTTTCACCATTTCACCTTTACGACGGGTTACCATATCGATAATCTTGCTGGCATACTCTTCGGGAACGTTGACCGTGAGCTCCTCGATAGGCTCGTTCTTCACGCCGTCTATCTCCTTGAAGATAACCTGCGGCTGGCCTACCTGCAACTCATATCCCTCGCGGCGCATCGTCTCAATCAACACGGAAAGGTGAAGCACGCCACGGCCGGACACCACCCACTTTCCGTCTTCCTCGCTCTTGCGTACGCGAAGCGCAAGGTTCTTGTCCAACTCCTTCATCAGACGGTCATGTATATGGCGGGAAGTTACAAACTTACCTTCTTTGCCGAAGAACGGAGAATCGTTGATAGTAAACAGCATACTCATGGTAGGCTCGTCAATGGCGATGGGCGGCAATGCTTCGGGGTTCTCGTAGTCGCAAATCGTATCTCCGATTTCAAACCCTTCGATACCCACTAAGGCGCAGATATCACCGGAAGATACCTCCGATACCTTCACACGGCCCATACCTTCAAACGTATGCAGTTCTTTAATCTTCGACTTGACGATTGTACCATCGCGCTTTGCCAAAGACACGTTCATGCCTTCCCGCAAAGTACCGCGATGTACACGGCCTACGGCGATACGGCCGGTATAAGAGGAGTAGTCCAATGAGGTCACCAGCATCTGCGGCGTACCTTCCAACTGTGTAGGAGCGGGAATGTTCTCCAGAATGCAGTCCAGCAGCGGATAGATATTGTCCGTCGGCTTCTGCCAGTCCGTGCTCATCCAGTTGTTCTTTGCCGAACCGTAGATAACGGGGAAGTCCAACTGCTCTTCCGTAGCTTCCAGACTGAACATCAGGTCGAACACCATTTCATAGACTTCTTCGGGGCGACAGTTGGGCTTGTCCACCTTGTTGACTACAACAATAGGTTTCAAACCGATCTGCAAAGCTTTCTGCAATACAAAACGGGTCTGCGGCATCGGGCCTTCAAAAGCATCCACCAACAGGATACATCCGTCGGCCATATTCAATACACGTTCCACTTCGCCACCGAAGTCGCTGTGTCCCGGAGTATCGATAATATTAATTTTCGTGTCTTTATAGCTGATAGAAACGTTTTTGGAAAGGATTGTTATCCCTCGCTCACGCTCCAAATCATTGTTATCCAACATTAATTCACCTGTGCTCTGGTTGCTGCGGAAAAGGTTTCCTGCCAGAAGCATCTTATCTACAAGCGTCGTTTTCCCATGATCGACATGGGCAATAATTGCAATGTTTCTAATATTTTGCATATAATACCTATTATTTGACCGCAAAGGTACGAATTTTACAGTATATACATCACAGAGAAAAGATTTTTTTGCTGAATATCATTGCAATATAAAAGATAATATCTATCTTTGCACGCTCGAAAGAGAAAAGAATTATCAACTTTTTAATTAAACACTATGTATTTAGACGCTGCTAAAAAGCAAGAAATCTTCGGCAAATACGGGAAGTCTAACACTGATACTGGCTCAGCAGAGGCCCAGATAGCTTTGTTTTCATACCGTATTGCTCATCTGACTGAGCATATGAAGCTCAACAGAAAGGATTATAGTACAGAAAGAGCCTTGACAATGTTGGTAGGTAAGCGCCGCGCGCTGTTGAACTACCTGAAAGACCGCGACATCAACAGATATCGTGCCATTGTTCAGGAACTCGGCTTGCGTAAGTAATTTACTTGCGGTAAACTTATTAAAGCGGCGGTATTTTCCAATGAGAATACCGCCGTTTTACTTTTATCACTGTCTTCCCTGTACAGGGGTTTTAAAAGCCTATTACAATTGTATCTTATAGAGTACGTGCTCTTTCAGCAGATGCCCGTCGGGCACTGCAGGGTGCATAAAATTCTTTTCAAATTCCATCCCTATCTTCTGCATCACCCGTTGCGAACGTTTATTGGTCAGCGAAGTAAAAGCCCGGACCATAGAAAACGGAAGATTCTCCTTGGCATAAGCCAGACATGACTTCGCCGCTTCGGTAGCATATCCCCGACCCCAATATTCCTGCCTTAATCGCCACAGTATCTCAATACCCGGAGCAAAGTCCACATCAAACATAAAGTTATGAAAGCCCGTAAAACCCACAAAGGCTCCATCGGACTTCTGCTCGATGGCATATCCGCCATATCCGTACTGAAGAAACTCGTTCCTGACAGTATCAAAAAGATTGCGGGACTCTTCCCCGGACAAAGGATGCAGAAAGAACTCCATGACAGACGGATTCCCGTTCATCTCTGCAAAAGGAACGAAGTCTTCTTCTTTCCAATCGCGCAATATCAAACGGGGAGTTTCAATATATACCATACTTAATAATCTTTATTCTCACACAAAAATACTGAATCCGTTTTACTTCTCAAAAACATTATCTTTATCTTTGTTGATACCTAAAACCAAACAACGATGAAAACAGCTAAATTAATTCTATTATGTTTGTCGGGAATGCTTGCCATGCAGTCCGCAACAGCACAAAGCCGGAGTGAAAAGAAAGCACAGACCGAACGTAACGTCAGGGAAGCGATAAATGCCGATCACTACAAAATCAACGTAGACTATATGCAACCCATGAAAGGTCGCAGCCGCGCCCTGACATCCGACTACTCCATCGAAATCAGGAATGACTCCGTCTTTTCTTACCTGCCCTACTTCGGAGTGGCATACAATGTACCTTACGGCGGCGGGAAGGGATTGATATTTAATGCCCCGATAACCGGATACAGGAAAGAAAGCCTCAAAAAAGGAAAAACCCGGATTGATTTCAAAACCGGCAACGAAGAAGATAAATATGAATACAGCCTTACTATCTATTCCGACGGTTCGGCCAACATACATATCCAGCCGATGAACAGACAGGCCATTTCATACTCCGGAGAGTTGGATATAAAAGAGTAAGGAACCTCTATCAGGCTTCATGCAATCATAAACCATACGTCTGCGAATATCACTCTTGCTCTGAGAAAGCCGGAATAGCGATGGCATACAGACAAAATCTCCTGTACACCTGCAAAGACCATAAGCAAACTTTTCGTCATAGAATGTTGCACCAAGTAAAAGAATATCTTATTTTTGCAATTTACAGCTATTAATCATAACCTTTTAGACTGAAAATACTATCAAATTATGGATACAAGTAAGATTGTAGGAGAAAAAATCAAATCACTCCGCGAAAGCCAGTCCATCAGCATGGAAGAGCTGGCGCAACGTTCGGGGCTCGCCATCGAACAAATCGAACGCATCGAAAACAATATCGACCTGCCTTCATTGGCTCCGCTCATCAAAATAGCCCGCGTACTGGGCGTGCGTCTCGGCACATTCCTTGACGACCAGGACGAGAACGGTCCTGTGGTATGCCGCAAGTCGGAAGCAAAGGACAGCATCAGCTTCTCCAACAACGCTATCCACTCGCGCAAACACATGGAGTACCACTCTCTTTCCAAATCAAAAGCAGACCGCCACATGGAGCCGTTCATCATTGACGTAGCTCCCACGGACGACAGCGATTTCGTTCTTTCCTCACACGAAGGCGAAGAATTCATCATGGTTATGGAAGGAACCATGGAAATCAGCTACGGCAAGCACACCTACCTGCTCGAAGAAGGGGACAGCATCTACTACGATTCCATCGTACCGCACCATGTACACGCCTATGAAGGACAGGCAGCCAAAATACTGGCAGTAATTTATACACCAATCTGATAAGTATAAGGCATAAGGGAGTGTGTCAAAATACACTTGATGATTTCTTTTAGGCACGGATTACACGGATTCTACGGAAACACAGATTTTCTTTGTTCTTTTTCCGTGAAATCCGTGTAATCCGTGCCTAAAAAGAAACAAACGGCAAGCGAATTTTAGTTTTGACATACCCTCTTATATTTCATACTTCATACGTTAATTAGCATCGTTATGTTATACGAAAGAACGCTTGGCCAATGGCTGGAGCATTGGGCCACAACTACACCTGACAAAGAATACATTGTTTACTCCGACCGTAATCTGCGCTTCACCTGGAGCCAGTTCAACCGCAGAGTGGACGACATGGCAAAAGGACTTATCGCTATCGGCGTGGAACGGGGAACACACGTCGGCATCTGGGCGGCAAACGTACCGGACTGGCTGACATTGCTGTATGCCTGCGCCAAAATAGGCGCCGTTTATGTAACGGTAAACACCAACTATAAACAAGCCGAACTGGAGTACCTGTGCGAGAATTCGGATATGCACACGCTCTGTATCGTCAACGGCGAGAAAGACAGCGACTTCGTGCAGATGACCTACACCATGCTGCCTGAACTGAAAACCTGCCAGCGCGGACATCTGAAAAGCGAGCGCTTCCCTTATATGAAGAATGTAATCTACGTAGGGCAGGAAAAGCACAGAGGAATGTACAACACTTCCGAAATTCTGCTTTTAGGCGACAACGTGGAAGACACCCGTCTGAATGAGCTCAAAAGCCGGGTAAGTTGCCACGACGTAGTAAACATGCAGTACACTTCGGGCACTACCGGATTCCCGAAAGGGGTAATGCTTACCCACTACAACATCACCAACAACGGTTTCCTTACCGGCGAGCATATGAAATTCACTGCCGCTGACAAACTCTGCTGTTGCGTCCCCCTGTTCCACTGCTTCGGCGTGGTGCTTGCCACGATGAACTGCCTTACCCACGGCTGTACACAAGTCATGGTGGAACGCTTCAACCCGTTGGTGGTGCTTGCATCCATCCACAAAGAACGATGCACCGCACTCTACGGCGTACCCACGATGTTCATAGCCGAGCTGCACCATCCGATGTTCGACCTGTTCGATATGTCCAGCCTGCGCACGGGTATCATGGCCGGCTCTCTCTGCCCCGTCGAGCTGATGAAGCAGGTAGAGGAAAAGATGTACATAAAAGTAACCAGCGTTTACGGCCTGACGGAAGCCGCTCCCGGCATGACCGCCACGCGAATAGACGATTCGTTCGATGTACGTTGCAACACCGTAGGGCGCGACTTTGAGCATACCGAAGTGAAAGTCATCGACCCGGAAACCGGCGAAGAGTGTCCGGCAGGCGTGCAGGGTGAAATGTGCAACCGCGGTTACAACACCATGAAAGGGTATTACAAGAATCCGCAGGCCACAGCCGAGGTCATCGACAAGAACGGTTTCCTGCACTCCGGAGACTTGGGCGTAAAAGACGAGGACGGCAACTACCGCATCACCGGACGTATCAAAGACATGATTATCCGCGGCGGCGAAAATATCTATCCGCGCGAAATCGAAGAGTTTCTCTATCAACTGGAAGGCGTCAAGGATGTGCAGGTAGCCGGCATCCCTTCCAAGAAGTACGGCGAAGCGGTCGGCGCATTCATTATCCGGCACGAAGGGACAGACCTGCACGAATCGGATGTACGCGACTTCTGTATCGGCAAGATTTCCCGTTACAAGATTCCCAAATATATTTTCTTTGTAAAAGAGTTCCCCATGACAGGAAGCGGCAAGATACAGAAATTCAAGCTGAAAGACATAGGGCTGCAACTTTGCAAGGAGCAAGGAATAGAAATTATTTAAGCAGTTAGGAGTAAACCAAGTAAATATGGGGAATTAGCTTATACTATCTGTCATTCAGAGCATCGCAAAGAAGCTCTGAATGACAGATACTCTTAACATAAATGTATTTTTCAACATTCATTCAACCACTCACTCCGCTTTCTCGGGGTAGTTCATATTCTCTTCCGTCATCTGTTCCAGCACTTCATGCAAATACTTGGCAGACTCCCATTTTGCCATGGGCAGGTCGTGGAGCAGGTAATTGCCGCAATCCTGCGGAGCAACACCGGGAACTTCGCCCTCATATCCGGCAACAAAGCGGAACGTATCCTGCATCAGCGATACGATGTCCTGCGGCTGCAAATCGCCTTTCATCAGCAGATAATTGCCGGTAAGGCAGCCCATGGGGCCCCAATAGATAATCTTGTCCTGCCATTGCGGTTCATTGCGCAGGTAGGTGGCAGCCAGATGCTCGATAGTGTGCAGGGCGCCTTGTCCCAATGCCGGTTCACGGTTGGGCTCTTTCATACGGATATCAAAAGTCGTGATGACTTCTCCGTTCACTTCATCCTTGCGCGATACGTAAATACCGCGCAGCAAACGGATGTGATCGATGGTAAAGCTGGGTATTTTCTTCATAAGTTATAAGTTGTGAGTTATGAGTTATAAGTTGTCGGGCAGGGTGGAAAGGAAAGTCCATGTCGTAAGGAAAGAACGTTCCGCCATCGTACCCCAAAAATCGGCATATTGCGAAGAGTGGTCTTCCACGCCCGGCGTATCGCTGATGATACGGAAGCTGAGGAAAGGAATGCCGTACAGATAGCAGGTCTGCGCAATGGCAGCGGACTCCATATCGACAGCCAGTCCAGCCGGGAAGCGGCGTTTGATGGCATCCAGCTCTGTGCGGTTGGTGATAAACCGGTCGCCGGTACATATCAGTCCGCTATGAATACGGCTTTCCAATCCGGTCTTGTTCAGAGACAAAGCATGTTCCAAAAGCGGGGCGCACCCCTTGTACACTGCAGGCAATCCCTGCACCTGACCGTACTCGTTACCGTCACCGCACCATACATCGTGGTACGCCAAAGAGTCGCTCGCCACTACATCCGTCACCTTGAGACAAGCGTCGATGCCGCCCGCCACACCGGTACTCACAATGCAGTCCGGGGCAAAACGGCGTATCAGCTCCGTAGCTCCCACCGCCGCATTCACCTTACCGATGCCGCATTGCGTAAGTATCACGCGGTTGCTGCCAAGCATACCTTCCACATAGTGCAGATTCCCGTAATCCGCTACCTTCTTCTCCTGCAAACGTTCCGCCAGTTGGCGGTGTTCGCTATCCATTGCACTGATAACACCTATCGTCATGCTTACCGATTTCCAAATTTCAGATTTATGAATTATATGATTTAGGGAAGGCAAAGGTACGATATTTCAGCAGATTTATCTATCCAACTGGTGCATAAATCAATATTTATGTATAAGTTTGCCGCTGAAATTCAGATTAGGAGTCAAGGGAGTCGACTCCTCACCCTTTCGGCTCCCCCACATAAACCATAACCCAGCAAAGATGATAAAGAAGATTCTTCCCGACTTAATTGCCATCCTGGCATTCGTCCTGATTTCTTTCGCCTACTTTTTTCCGGCGGATATAGAAGGACGTATTCTGTTCCAGCACGACACCGCCGCCGGAGCCGGCGCCGGACAAGAAGCCAAAGAGTATTACGAACAGACAGGCGAACGCACCCGCTGGACCAATTCCCTTTTCGGCGGAATGCCTACCTACCAGATATCCCCGTCCTACGACTCTACCGTACCGCTGCAATGGACACAGAAAATATACCAGCTCTTCCTGCCCACCTACGTCAACCTGACGTTTATCCTGATGCTGGGCTTCTACATCCTGCTGCGGGCATTCGGCATACCGGCATGGCTGGCAGGCTTGGGCGGCATCATGTGGGCCTTCTCGTCCTACTTCTTCATTCTGATTTCGGCGGGACACATCTGGAAATTCATCACCCTTGCCTACATCCCGCCCACAATAGCGGGCATCGTGCTCGCCTACCGGGGCAAGCTGCTGGCAGGCGGCATACTCACAGCCTTCTTCATCGCCCTACAAATCATGTCCAACCATGTGCAGATGTCCTACTACTTCCTGTTCGTCATCCTGTTCATCGCAGGAGCATACTTTGAAGATGCGTGGCGCAACAAGACGCTTCCCCGGTTCTTCAAGGCAAGCGCCGTACTGCTGGTTGCCGCCCTTATCGGTGTGGCCGCCAACCTTTCCAACCTCTACCACACCTATACGTACAGCAAGGAAACCATGCGCGGCAAAAGCGAGCTGGTACAGACCGGTGATGCCGCCAAGCAAACCAGCAGCGGACTGGACCGCGACTACATCACCAACTGGAGCTATGGCATCGGCGAAACCTGGACGCTCCTCGTTCCCAACTTCAAAGGCGGTTCCTCCTCCGCCCCCCTCAGCCAGAGCGAAACCGCCATGGAAAAGGCCAACCCGATGTACGGGAGTCTGTACAACTCATTCCCGCAGTACTTCGGCAGCCAGCCCTGGACCGCCGGCCCCGTCTATGTGGGTGCATTCGTCCTGTTCCTCTTCGTGCTGGGCTGCTTCATCGTAAAAGGACCGCTGAAATGGGCGTTGCTGGGAGCAACCTTCTTCTCCATCGTCCTGGCATGGGGTAAGAACTTCATGCCGCTGACGGACTTCTTCATCGATTACGTCCCGATGTACAATAAGTTCCGCGCCGTATCATCCATCCTCGTCATAGCGGAATTCACCATTCCCCTGCTGGCAATCTTTGCCTTGAAGCGCGTGTTGGAAGAACCCGGAATATGGAAAGCGAACAAGAAAGCGTTCGGCATCAGCCTTGCGCTGACCGCCGGTGTAGCCCTGCTGCTTACCGTAGCGCCGGGTAGCCTCGGCTCCGGCTTCGTGCCCGCACAAGAAGCGCAGATGCTGCAAAATGCCGTCGACCAGCAGATGATACCCGCCAACGAGCTGTCCGGCATCCTCGCCAATCTCTCAGAAATGCGGGGTGCGCTTGTCAGCGCCGACGCATTGCGGAGCTTCATCATCATCTGCATCGGATGCGCGCTGCTTTGGCTCCACTCGGCAGGCAAGCTGCGCCGGTCACTGACCGTTGCAGGCATCACGGTTCTCTGCCTTGTAGATATGTGGAGTGTAAACAAACGCTACCTGCACGACGAGCAGTTCGTGCCCCGTTCCATCCAAACGGAAACGTTCAGCAAAACCAAGACCGACGAACTCATCCTGCAGGACAAAAGCCCGGACTACCGCGTACTGAACTTTGCAACCGATGCCTTCAACGAGAACAACACTTCCTACTGGCATAAGAACATAGGCGGATACCATGCCGCCAAACTGCGTCGCTACCAGGAACTGATAGAACGCCACATCTCTCCCGAAATGCAGGCTGCCTATCAAGCGATAGCCGCCGCAGGCGGAGAAATGGACAGTGTGGACGCCTCCAAGTTCCGCGTACTGAACATGCTGAACACGAAGTACTTCATCCTCCCCGCCGGACAGCAGGGACAGACCGTTCCCGTCCTCAACCCTTATGCCAACGGCAACGCCTGGTTTGTGGAGAACGTGCAATACGTAAACAATGCCAATGAGGAGATTGATGCGCTCAAAACCATCCTTCCCACCGAAACCGCTGTTGTCGATGTCCGTTTCAAGGATGTGCTGAAAGGGATTTCAGAGGCTCATAAAGACAGCCTTTCCTCCATTCGCCTGACAAGTTACGAACCCAACCGCCTGGTTTACGAAACGGAAAACGCAGGAGACGGCATCGCCGTATTCTCCGAGATATACTACCCGAACGGCTGGCAAGTAACCATTGACGGGAAACCTGCCGGACTGGGACGTGCGGATTATGTACTGCGCGCCTTGTATATCCCTGCCGGCAAGCATACCGTCGAGATGCGCTTCGACCCCAAAAGCCTGCATGTAACGGAAGGCATCGCCTACGGAGCATTGGCGCTGCTGATTATCGGAGTTGTAGCCGTTGCGCTGATTGCACGCAAAAAAGCGCAAGAATAGGTAGAATCTACGGGGCAACCGGATTCATCCACATTCAATATAACAGAGTAATACGTCTTTCTCTCTATAGCAGTACGCTTTTCCTCACAGCCTTATAACAAAGACATACAGAGGAAAATCAGGTATTGCTATAGAGAGAATTCTTTTTTCTCAGGAAGAACATCGGATGTTGACTACTGTCAACAGCCCGGTTGACAATAGCCGGCCGATCCGTTGACAGCAGTAAACAGCTCTGTTGACAGTAGTCAACACCTGATGTTCCCAGTGGCCGAAACGAATGCCCTACGGATGAAAATACAATCCTGCAACGTCATAAATCAGATTCTCCTACAAGGAAAAGAATGAAAAAAATAGTATAAATCACCGGCAGAACGATATATTTCAGTAACTTTGCTTTTCAAATCAAAAAAACGATAGAGTATGGAAACTACCAGACAGAACAAAATAGCCCGTTTGCTCCAAAAGGAATTAAGCGACATCTTCCTGTTGCAAACCAAATCGATGCCCGGTATACTGATTTCGGTCAGCGCCGTACGCATCAGTCCCGATATGAGCGTGGCACGCGCCTACCTCAGCGTTTTCCCCTCTGAACGGAGCGAAGAAATCATCAAGAACGTCAATGCCAACATGAAGTCCATCCGCTTTGAACTGGGAACCCGCGTACGCCACCAACTGCGCATCATTCCCGAACTGAAGTTCTTCGTGGACGACTCGCTGGATTATCTGGAAAGAATCGATGAACTACTGAAATAGTGGTTAATCCCCAACCATGAATCTTCCTTTTTTTATAGCCCGCCGTTATCTCTTCTCTAAGAAGAAGCATAATGCCATTAATATTATATCCGGCATCTCGGTGTGCGGGGTGGCGTTGGCTACATTGGCGTTGGTGTGCACATTGTCCGTATTCAACGGATTTCAGGATATGGTAGCGGGGTTCTTCACGGCTTTCGACCCGGAGCTGAAAATCACCGTTCGGGAAGGAAAGGTGTTCGACCCGCTCGAATCGCGCGTGCAGCAAGTACGCGCCCTGCCCGAAATAGATGTATGGACGGAGACGCTGGAAGAAAACGCAATGGTGCAGTACAAGGACCGCCAGGCAATGGCGGTTATCAAAGGCGTGGAGGATAACTTCGAGCAACTGACATCCATAGACAGCCTGCTGTATGGTACGGGGAAGTTCATTTTGAACGATTCCGTTGTGGACTACGGCTTTATGGGTGTGGAGCTGGTGTCCGAACTGGGCACGGGACTTCAGTTTGTCGACCCGTTGCGAGTGTATGCACCTAAAAGGAATGTACGTGTCAACATCGCCAATCCGTCGGCGGCTTTCAACCAGGATTATCTGTTCTCGCCGGGAGCGGTGTTTGTTGTCAACCAGCAGAAATACGACTCACGCTATATCCTCACATCGTTGGGCTTTGCCCGGCGGCTGTTCAATTATGACACGGAAGTTTCCGCCATCGAACTGAAACTGAAACCGGGCAGCAACACCGATGCCGTGCAGAAGAAAATGGAACGCATCCTGGGCGACCGCTTCATCGTGCAAAACCGCTACGAGCAGCAAGCGGATGTATTCCGTATCATGGAGATTGAGAAACTCATCTCCTATCTGTTCCTTACCTTTATACTTACAATTGCCTGCTTCAATGTTATCGGTTCGCTGTCCATGCTGATACTGGATAAGCGCGAAGATACGGAGACGCTACGCAATCTGGGCGCCGACGACCGGCTGATAGCCCGCATCTTCCTTTTTGAAGGACGGCTGATTTCGGTGTTCGGAGCAATTGCCGGGATTGTATTGGGGCTGCTGCTGTGTTTCCTGCAACAACGCTTCGGACTTATATCGCTGGGCGGCGGCAACGGAAGTTTTGTAGTGGACGCCTATCCGGTGAGCGTGCATGCAACGGACATTATACTGGTATTCGTAACGGTTATCACCGTAGGGTTCCTCTCGGTGTGGTATCCTGTGCGGTACTTGAGCAAGCGGTTGCTTAAAAAATAAAAGCATCCTCCCCCTTCACCCGCAGAATCCCATGAACAGTATGATGCAAAGGAATTGTGAAGGGTGAAGGGGGAGGATGCAAACTTTTTATTTCTTACGTATAATCGTCAGTCCGTCGCGCAACGGCAGTATAACTTTCTCCACCCGATTATCTGCGGCAACCAGATCATTGAAGGCTTTTATCCCGATGGTCTGCAAATCCGTGCGATGCGGCTGTTCTTCAAGAACGTGCCCGTCCCACAAGGTATTGTCGGCAATGATATAACCGCCGTCCGAAAGGCGTGCCAATACCATCTCGTAATAATCGATGTAACGGCGCTTATCACCGTCGATGAAAGCAAGGTCGAAAGTGATGTCCAGCCGGGGAACAAGTTCCAAAGCATTACCTATATAGAACTTTATCTTATCGGCATAAGGCGAGTTCTCCAGCCACGGACGGGTAAAGTCTTCCTGCTCGTCATTGATTTCAAACGTATGCAGCATTCCGTCGTCCGGCAACCCCTCTGCCATGCAAAGCGCGGAGTATCCGCTATATGTCCCGATCTCCAACACCTGACGGGGACGTATCATCCTGACAAACATCTTGAGCATACGCCCCTGCAAATGTCCCGAAGCCATGCGGGGATAAAGCAACTTGAGGTGCGTATCGCGATAAAGAGCCTTCAGATAGTCGCCCTCTTCATCGATGTGTTGCAGGATATATTCGTCTAAAGTCATATAATTTGAGAATTGAGAATTAAAAAACAAATGCCTGCCAGCGGACTGTCATTTTTTAATTCTCAATTTATAATTTTACAAGTATCTGTTACTGTTCGGAAGTACACTGTCTTCAGCATGTTTCAGGGCATCTTCCACTACGTTGATTTCGAGGAAGGATGTTTGCGTACCGGCTTTACCGCTACTCAAATAGCCCACCATGTCGGTAGGTTGCAGACGGCCTTCCTGAAGCAGGCGGCGGAGAGCGGCGAAGTAGTATTCCTGTCCGTTGGCAAGTTCGGGCATGTAGATGGCTTCTACACCGTATGAAAGCGCCAGGTGACGCATGGTCTTTTCCTTATAGCAGATGGCGAGCACCGGGTATTTGCCGCGGAATGCAGCAAGGTTGCGGGCAGTGCGGCCGCTGTAACTGTCGGTGATGATGGCGCGAATCTTCAACTTCGTAGTGGCCTTTACCGCTTGCTTGGCAAGGAAAGCCGTTACATCGTTGCTGTTTTCGTCCAAAGGAATACGGATGTCGTTATCCGCCAGTTTGTCTTTTTCCGCCTGGGCGGCAACTTTCGTCATTGTCTTGACGGCTTCAACCGGATATTTGCCGTAAGCCGTCTCACCGCTCAGCATCAAAGCATCCGTACGGTAATAGATGGCGTTGGCGATGTCGGTAACTTCCGCACGGGTAGGACGCGGGTTGGAAATCATGGTATGGAGCATCTGCGTGGCAACGATAACCGGCTTCTTGGCAAGGATACATTTGCGAATCAGCAAACGCTGGATGCCCGGAATACGTTCCTGCGGAACTTCGATACCCAGGTCGCCACGGGCTATCATAACGCCGTCGGCCACTTCGAGAATCTCGTCGATATTGTCCACACCTTCCTGGTTCTCAATCTTGGCAATGATTCTGATGTCGCTGTTGTGGGCATCGAGAATAGCCTTTATATCCAGAATATCCTGTCTGTTGCGCACGAAAGAGTGAGCGATGAAGTCAATGTCTTTCTCGATGGCGTAGAGGATATTGTTGCGGTCTTTTTCCGTCAGTGAAGGCAGGTTGATGCGTACACCCGGCACATTGACACTCTTGCGGCTGCTCAAGGTAGCTTCATTCTGCACCTCGCACAGCAGGTGGTCGGTATTCTTTTCCACAACCACCAGTTCCAGGTCACCGTCGTCGATAAGGATATGGCCGCCCACATTGAGGTCGTGTACAAAGTTGGGATAAGAAACGGAGATACATTCGCGGGTAGTCTGCCGGTCGGGATTGCCTACCACTTTTACACGATCGCCTGCCTTGAAGGGAATAGGCTCGTCAAGGACAGTCGTACGCACTTCGGGACCCTTCGTATCCATGAGGATAGCGATGCGGTTGGAAACCGTACGCACATTGGCTATCAGCTTCTCGAAACCTTCGCGGCCTGCATGAGCCGTATTCATACGTACTACGTTCAAACCTGCGTCGAACAACTGTTTTATAAAATCAACATCGCAACGCTGATCGGAAATCGTTGCAACGATTTTTGTCTGTTTCAATAGCATAATCTTGTACCTATTTTATATTAATAATTCCTTTAACGCTTCCAATGCCAGACGGTAGGAGTTCAGCCCAAAGCCGCAAATAACACCCCGGCAGGCACAAGCTATCATGGATACGTGGCGAAACGACTCCCGGGCATGCACATTGGAGATATGAACCTCAATCACCGGAGCAGTGACCGACCTGATCGCATCTTGCAGGGCAATGGACGTATGGGTATAGGCCCCCGCATTCAGGATGATGCCATCCGCATCAAAACCCACCTGCTGTATCTTGTCTATCAACTCTCCTTCGATGTTGGATTGAAAATAGTCTATCTGTACATCCGCATACTTTTCACGGAGTCCGGCAAGGTAGTCTTCAAAAGTAACACTGCCATAAATGGAAGGTTCGCGTTTACCCAACAGATTTATATTGGGGCCGTTAATAATCTGTATTCTCATAACACATTTTTTTATACCTTTGTCCACAGAGAACATTCTTTCAAGGTGCAAAGATAGGAAAAAGTAATGAAAGTAGAAGAGAAATTGACGAATAAGGAAAAACGAGCGGTGATAATCAGAAAGTATCAGCAATATCTCAGGCTGGAGAAAGCGCTTTCGCCCAATACGCTCGATGCCTATATGACGGACCTACAGAAACTTCTGCACTTTCTGGAAGGAGAGAATATAGAAATTCCGGACGTAACACCGGATGATTTGCAACGCTTTGCCGCAGGACTCCACGACATCGGTATCCATCCCCGTTCCCAGGCCCGGATACTCTCCGGAATCAAATCGTTCTTCCACTTTCTGGTGATTGCCGACTATCAGGAAGCCGACCCGAGCGAGCTGCTGGAAGGTCCCAAAATCGGGTTCAGGTTACCGGAAGTGCTCACCGTTGAAGAAATCGACAGAATCATTTCCACCGTAGACATGGAGAAGAAAGAGGGACAACGCAACCGGGCTATCCTGGAGACACTGTACAGCTGCGGATTACGCGTGTCGGAACTGTGTAACCTGAAAATCTCCGACCTCTACTTCGAGGAAGGGTTCATCAAGGTGGAAGGCAAAGGCGGCAAACAGCGTTTAGTACCTATCTCACCTCGTGCAATCAAGGAGATAAAGTATTGGTTTGCAGACCGCAACCTGGGAAAAATAAAGAAAGGATACGAGGATTACGTATTTCTGGCACGATGGGGCAATAATATCTCCCGCATCATGGTGTTTCACATGATAAAAGAGCTGGCAGAAAAAGCCGGCATCACCAAGAATATCAGTCCGCATACGTTCCGCCACTCCTTCGCCACCCATCTGCTGGAAGGCGGCGCCAATCTGCGGGCCATCCAGTGCATGTTGGGACATGAATCCATCGCCACCACTGAAATCTATACACATATCGACCGGAACAGACTCCGAAGTGAAATTATCGAGCATCATCCCCGCAATATTAAATACAGGAAAGAGCACGGCGTTTATTAAATTATAATAAATGTGATAGTATTATTAACAAATTGCCAAGAGAATTAATATCTTTGCAAAGCTATATATATAGGAATATAGCAACTAATTGTGAATGGACAAATTTCAATTACAAACAATTAATTTATATCTAAAATGACTAAAAAATTGTATCTGCCTTTGTTAGTGGCACTTGTTGCTGTTTTGACATCATGCAGCAGCAAAATGGGTGAACTGTCTTCTGACTATTTCACAGTGACTCCGCAAGTATTGGAAGCCGTAGGCGGTAAGGTACCTGCTACAATTAACGGTAAATTCCCTGAAAAGTATTTCAAGAAAAAAGCTGTAGTGGAAGTTACTCCGGTTTTGAGATGGGAAGGCGGCGAAGCTAAAGGTCAGCCTGCCGTATTCCAGGGTGAAAAAGTAGAAGGCAACGACCAGACTATCTCTTACAAGGCTGGTGGTAGCTACACAATGAAGACTTCTTTCGACTATGTTCCCGAAATGGCTAAGTCTGAATTGTACTTGGAATTCAAAGCTAAAGTTGGAAAGAAAGAAGTTACTATCCCTGCTGTAAAAGTAGCCGACGGTGTTATCTCTACTTCCGAACTGGTTGGCCAGACTTTGGGCAGCGCTAATCCTGCTAACGGTGACGACGCTTTCCAACGCGTAATCAAAGAAAAATATGATGCAAACATCATGTTCTTGATCCAACAGGCTAACATCCGTTCAAGCGAGTTGAAAACTGCCAAAGCATTCAACGAAGAAGTTAAGAACATCAACGAAGCTGCCAACAAGAAGATCAGCAACATCGAAATCTCCGCATACGCTTCTCCCGATGGTGGCGTTGAGCTGAATACTGGTCTGGCTGAAAACCGTCAGAACAATACAGCCAAAGTTATCAACAAGGATTTGAAGAAGAGCAAAATCGAAGCAGCTGTAGATACTAAATATACTGCACAGGACTGGGAAGGTTTCCAGGAACTGGTCAGCAAATCCAACATCCAGGACAAAGAGTTGATTCTCCGCGTTTTGTCAATGTACTCTGATCCTGAACAAAGAGAACAGGAAATCAAGAATATCTCTTCTGTATACAGCACTTTGGCAGAAGAAATCCTTCCGCAACTGCGTCGTTCTCGTCTGACTTTGAACTATGACGTAATCGGTAAGTCTGACGAAGAAATCGCATCTTTGGCTGACAGCGATGCTAAGCAACTGAACATCGAAGAACTGCTGTATGCAGCTACTCTGACTAACGATCCTGCTAAGCAAGAAGCTATCTTCACCAAAGCTACTCAAATCTACCCGAACGACTACCGTGCATACAACAACCTCGGTAAGTTAGCTTACCAAGCCGGTGATTTGGACAAGGCTGAAGGCTACCTGAAGAAATCTCTTTCTATCAAGGATTCTGCTGAAGCTAACATGAACATGGGTCTCGTAGCTTTGAGAAAAGGCGACAAGGCAGCAGCTGAAACTTACCTGGGCAAAGCTTCCGGTACTAAGGAACTGAACGAAGCTCTGGGTAACCTGTACATCGCTCAAGGTCAATATGACAGAGCCGTTAACGCATTTGGCGACACTAAGACCAACAGTGCAGCTTTGGCACAAATCCTGGCTAAGGACTACAACAAGGCTAAGAGCACATTGTCAAGCATCGCTAAACCGGACGCTTACACTGACTACCTGATGGCTGTTGTAGGTGCAAGAACCAACAACTCTTCTATGGTTATGGACAACCTGAAGAAAGCTGTTGCCAAAGATTCTTCACTGGCTAAGAAAGCTGCTTCTGACTTGGAATTCTCCAAATACTTCACGAATGCAGACTTCATGAATATCATCAAATAATAAAGGTTATAAGATGAAAAGAAGTGCCCGGCATAGAAATATGTCGGGCATTTTTTTTTATTCACACCAAAAAGAACTACTTTCGCAGCAACGTATCAGAAGAAGAAAGCCGTATGAAGAATATTTATCTTGCATATTTCCTGATTATCATGCTATCCGCTTGCGGTGGCAAAAGCTCCGACACAGTCAGTCTGAGCGGAGAAATCAAAGGTTTGGGAAATGACACCTTATATATATACGGTGCAGACGAAATGTACGACCGCATGGATACCCTGCCCGTTGAGAACGGCAAATTCTCGAAAACACTCTCTCCGGATACCTTGGTAGCTGCATGGCTGTTGTTCAGCGACGGCAGCCGATACCCTTTCTTCATGGATAAAGGTGACAAAATACACATAAAAGGCTCTGCTGCCGAACTAAACAGCATGGAAATAACCGGCAACCCGCACAATGAAGAGTTGACCGCCTTCCGGAAAGAACTGAAAGGATTGGGCAAACCGTCTGAAAAAGTCCTGGAAGAGAAAGCCGGCAAATTTATCAATGAACATCATTCCTCTTTAGCGAGTATCTACCTGCTTGACAAGTACTTCGCACAAAAAGAAAAGCCGGATTATACCCTAATCAAACAACTGACCGAGCACATGACGGGAGAACTGAAAGACCGTCCCTATATCGACGGGCTGCTCGACCGCATCCAGGAAGAAGAAAAGGCTGCGACCGGAAAGACTGCCGCCTACTTCCGCCTGCCCAACGCCGAAGGGAAGCAGATAACCCGTTCGAACTTCAAAGACCAATACCTGCTAATACACTTCTGGGCTTCCTGGGATACCGTGAGCCGCGACAGCAATGCTGTTTACCGCAGAATCTACAGGAAAGGACAAAAGAACAAGAAATTCGCGCTTTTAGGAATTTCTTTAGACCTCAACAAAGACAATTGGAAAAAGGCTATCGAAACAGATACCCTGAAATGGGAGCAAGCATGCGACCTTTCCGGCTGGGAGACCGGAGTTGTAAAGCAACTTGCCATAAGAACCCTGCCTGCCAATGTACTGCTCAGCCCTTCCGGAAGGATTGAAGGAAAGAACCTGAGCGAAACGGCTATCGAAAAGAAGCTGAAAGACATAGAAGAACAAGAGAAGAAAGAAAAGAAGAGGGAGATAGAGAACGAAAGGAAAAAGAAACGATAACTTTTCTATCGGTAATCATAAACCCTAATCACTAAACACTCAAATTACATGCTCATCAAAGTTTTTGGAGCGGCTGTTCAAGGTATTGATGCAACCCTCATCACTATCGAAGTCAACAGCTCCAGAGGCTGTATGTTCTATCTCGTCGGCTTGCCGGACTCTGCTGTCAAGGAAAGCCATCAACGCATCATTTCCGCACTGCAAGTAAACGGTTACCGGATGCCTACCAGCAATATCGTCATCAACATGGCACCGGCTGATATCCGCAAAGAAGGCGCCGCCTACGACCTGCCGTTGGCTATCGGCATGTTAGGTGCCAGCGAAGTAATCAAACCGGACAAGTTGAGCCGCTATCTGTTAATGGGAGAGCTAAGTCTCGACGGCAGCCTGCAACCCATTAAAGGCGCACTGCCCATTGCCATAAAAGCCAGAGAACTCGGTTTTGAAGGAATCATCATACCCAGGCAGAATACACGGGAAGCCGCTGTTGTAAATAACCTGAAAGTTTACGGAGCAAAGAACCTGAAAGAGGTCATCGAGTTCTTTAACGACAAACAGGAACTGGAGCTGGTACATGTCGATACCCGTAAAGAGTTCTATACCCGACAGAATGACTTTGACCTGGATTTCTCCGACGTGAAAGGACAGGAAAACGTAAAACGCGCGTTAGAGGTAGCGGCTGCAGGCGGACATAATATTCTACTGATAGGTGCTCCCGGCAGCGGAAAATCCATGCTTGCCAAGCGACTTCCCTCTATCCTCCCCCCGTTAACATTGGGCGAAAGCCTTGAAACCACCAAGATACACTCTGTTGCAGGGAAGCTGGAACAGGAAAGCGGACTTATCTCCAAACGACCGTTCCGCGCTCCTCACCACACAATTTCTACTGTAGCCATGACAGGAGGCGGCAGTTTCCCACAACCGGGAGAAATCAGCCTGGCACACAACGGAGTCTTATTCCTCGATGAGTTGCCGGAGTTCAATCGAAATGTACTTGAAGTACTGCGCCAGCCGCTGGAAGACCGGGAAATCAGCATTTCCCGAATTAAATGCAATGTCAAATATCCGGCCAGCCTGATTCTCGCAGCATCCATGAACCCCTGCCCTTGCGGATACTACAACCATCCTACCAAAGCCTGCGTATGCAGCCCGGGGCAAGTACAGAAATACCTGAACCGCATTTCGGGACCTTTGCTCGACCGTATCGACCTGCAAATCGAAGTCATCCCCGTTCCCTTTGAGAAGATGTCGGATGCACGTCCCGGTGAATCGAGCACCCTCATTCGGGAACGCGTAGTACGCGCACGTCAGACCCAATCCGAAAGATATGCCGAAATTCCCGGTGTATATTGCAATGCACAGATGAACAGCAAATTACTTGCCCGTTATGCCCGTCCCGATGATAAAGGGCTGGCACTGCTGAAAACGGCCATGAACCGCTTCAACCTCTCGGCACGCGCCTACGACCGCATCTTAAAAGTCTCACGCACCATCGCCGATCTTGAGGGCTGCGAACTGATACAGCCCTCGCATTTGGCAGAAGCAATCGGATACAGAAATCTGGACAGGGAAGATTGGGCCGGATAGCCCCGTATAAGTCTTATATAATCCTCTTTTTCAGCTTAAAGACTACCTTTCTGTTATCCTTACCTTCATACCTGCCGTTTCCACCTCTCGGATTCATCTTTATATCCACAGAATCGGTCTGGTAAACCCCGGTAAGGTCCTCACAGATAATACGGAAGTCCTGATAACCGGTTATGGTATTCTGATAAAGATACTCTCCGTTTTCTTTGGTATAAACCGTATCGGATAAAACAACATAACCATATGAGCCGTCGGCAGGAGAAGCTATATGCTTTACCAAAATCCTGGCATCGGGCACAACCTGTCGGCTCTCTCCCAGTACTTTACCCCTGAATTCATATTTGGCATAAGAAGTACAATTCTCACTTCCTGCCCCCATACTGTTTTCATCGCAATATGCGAACCCCAATAAAATCAATGCACCGAACATCACGCCGTTGAAAATTCTAAGCCATTGTTCTTTTTCTCTCTTCATAGTGTGTTTATAGTCTAAGTTATATCCTATAAACGCCTATCCCAACAAAATACTGCACAACAACCCGACTTTTAACGTATAATCAGTTCTTTTCTATTCTGATGCGGGCATCCACTGCTATTACGTACTTTTCCGTGGCCAACAACGGATTGATATCCATTTCCTTAATTTCCGTAGCAAAGCGCAGCAAAGTGGACAAGCGGACAATAATTTCGGCAAACCTGTCCTCATTCACCCCTTTCTGCCCGCGCGTGCCTTTTATTATCTTATAGGCGCGCAACGAATGAATCATCGAATAAGCCTCCTCATAAGACAAAGGAGCCAGACCGGAGGATACGTCTTTCAGCACCTCCACAAAGATACCGCCCAAGCCGCAAAGCACTACATGCCCGAATTTCTCCTCATACTTGGCTCCGATAAACAGTTCCGTTCCTTTCAACATAGGCTGCACCATGATACCCGTTACTTCCGGAATCTGCATCATCCGTTCAAACTCCAACGCCAGATGCTGTTCACTCTTTATATTCAGTACCACACCGCCTACATCGGATTTATGCACAGGCCCCACCACCTTTGCCACTACCGGGAATCCGGCACGACGGGCAAATGCAAGCACCTCTTCCTTGTTTGCAGACACAAACTCCTCCACTACAGGAATACCGGCAGAATGCAGCAAAGCCTGCACGTAATGCGGTTCTATATAACCGTTTTCAGGGATGGAATCAATGATGCGGCGGATGCGCGGAACATCCACGCCAAACAGCTCAATTTCATTATTTGCCGGTTTCGAGGCATTCATAATGCGCGACAATGCCGTACCCAACGTCACTTCATCGGCAAAGTTCACGTGACCTTTGGCAAGGAAAGCGGCCACTTCGGCTCCTGCCGTATTAATGGACGGGAGAATAGGGAATATCGGTTTCCTGCAAGCCTGCATCTTCTCATGCAGCACATCGTACATTTCGAACATGGTGACCAGTCCCGGCGTACCGAAAATAGCCATTACCGCATCCACATTATCAAACTTCTCCTCGCAATATTCCAAACAAAGCCGCAGATGCTCAGGCGTACCCGTAGCTAAAATATCTATCGGATTACCAACAGCAGCTCCCGGAAAAAGCTTGCTTTTCAGCTCTTCGGCAAGCTCACCTTCCAGTTTCGGCACATTCAGTCCGCCCTTGCTCAAGGCATCGGTCAGCATCACCCCCGGTCCGCCGGCATGGGTGATAATGGCAAAATTCTTTCCTTTCAGTTCCGGCAAAGTAAAGATACATCCTACCGTAGTCAACTCCTCACGGGAGTAGCAACGTACGATACCCGCTTTACGGAACAAAGCCTCCACCGCCGAATCGGAACTGGCGATAGCTCCCGTATGCGAGGATGCCGCACGGCTGCCACTCTCACTGCTTCCCGACTTGATAGCCGCAATCTTACATCCTTTTCTTATCAACGAAGAAGCATGGAACAGCAATCTGTCAGGGTCGCCTATACTTTCTATATAAAGCAGTTTTATCCTGGAATCGTTTTCAGCATCGAAATGCTCGTCCATATATTGCAGCACATCTTCCACTCCAATCTGTTTGGCATTGCCCACAGACCATACGGAACTGAACTGCAAGCCTTTGGTAACCGCGCTCTCCAGAATAAACACCGCAGTGGCCCCGGAACTGGAAATCAAATCAACACCCTGCGGGTTCAAATTGGGAATAGGCTGGCTGAACACGCTATGATGCCACGTATTCATCAGCCCGATACAATTGGGACCTATCAACGAAGCGCCGTACTTATTCACTGTTTCCAGAATACGGTCTTCCAACAACGCCCCTTCATGCGTTTCCTCTCCGAAACCTGCAGAGAGAATGATGAACGCACGTACCTGCTTTTCCGCAGCAAGCAATTCTACCGCATCCGGACAAAAAGATGCCGGTATGGCAAGTATTGCCAAGTCCGTATCCGGAATATCCTTTACATCAGCATACGCTGTAACGCCCTGTACTTCTGTTTCTTTCGGATTGACGGCACGCAGTTCTCCGGTATAACCGCCATTAATCAGATTTCTCAAAATAGCTCCACCGGGTTTATGTACATTGTTGGAAGCTCCCACCACCACAATACTGGCAGGACGCAGCAATTGGTTTGTTATCATAGTCTGTTCATATTAGTAAAGTACGACAATCGCACAAATATACAATTTATATACATAATGACAAGAAGATAACCTTTTAATATTACCGTATCCTTGTTCTTCCAAAGACGAAATATTCCGGACACGAAGTATATAGGGCTCTTTTTGTAGGTTTAAGAGAAAACCGTTATCTTTGCACTGCTTAAAAGCGTTCATAACAAAAGAGATACATAGATACAATGGAAAAGAAATTCAAGCGTACCACCGTGACATCGGCGTTGCCCTATGCCAACGGCCCCGTTCATATCGGACACTTGGCAGGGGTTTACGTACCTGCCGACATCTACGTCCGCTATCTGAGACTGAAAAAAGAAGACGTGGTCTTTATCGGCGGCTCCGACGAACACGGAGTGCCCATCACCATCCGTGCCAAAAAAGAAGGGATTACACCGCAAGATGTAGTAGACCGCTATCATACGCTTATCAAGAAGTCTTTTGAGGAATTCGGCATTTCGTTTGACGTATACAGCCGTACTACTTCAAAAACGCATCACGATACAGCTTCCGAATTCTTCCGCAAACTGTACGATAAGGGCGAATTCATCGAAAAGACCAGCATGCAATACTACGACGAGGAAGCCAAGACTTTCCTTGCCGACCGCTACATCACCGGCGAGTGTCCGCATTGCCACGCAGAGGGCGCTTACGGCGACCAATGCGAGAAATGCGGTACAAGCCTCAGCCCTACCGACCTGATTAATCCGAAAAGCGCCATCAGCGGCAGCCAGCCCGTAATGCGCGAAACCAAGCACTGGTATCTGCCCCTCGACAAACATGAAGCATGGTTGCGCCAGTGGATATTGGAAGACCATAAAGAATGGCGTCCCAACGTGTATGGCCAATGCAAGAGCTGGCTCGACATGGGCTTGCAGCCGCGTGCCGTGAGCC
>ERZ826016.881-NODE-881-length-32662-cov-6.060754_pt1 | contig 32662 bp, 28 predicted proteins | sample MGYA00519872_ERZ826016 | MGnify/ENA primary metagenome ERZ826016 (study PRJEB31778, sample SAMEA3449218) | human gut metagenome | biome: human gut; feature: human-associated habitat; material: faeces | place: United Kingdom | collected 2010/2012 ... | reverse complement strand
AAGACGTCATTACCTTAATGACTGTATTCTGCGCTCGACTCTATTCACGGCGAGCGAGACACCAGAAAAAAGCTCAGGCACCATCCATTTTGTAAATCTTTGTAACGCACAATCTCCACAAAATTGGCTGTTGACTTAGAGAGACAGCGAATCCCGGTTGAAATTTCAGATATTCAGTGGTTGATTTAAAGCGTACGTTTTATTCACGGAGGTGGTAAGTTTTCCTTCCCAAAGGAGAAACGTATGCTCAAAACACACAATCACGATTGGCCTCAATTTCATATCGGCGATGCACGCAGATCTACCATTCGCCTCTTCGCGCACGGCTTTATTAGCTTGAAAGATCTAAGCCTTGAACATGAAGAACGGCGCAGTCTTCTAGAGCCTAAATTTTGGGCTCTAATACAGATTCATATCAAGAGCTTGTAGTTAAGACTACGTTAAATGGAATTTGATGATCGGATTCTAAGCGTGATTAATTCGCGTATAAATCATCAATCATGCAAGTTCAAAAAGAATACTTTAATATCAACATCCGTTGTAATTAAATCGCACTGAAGAACCATGCTTATCTCTGACTTTTCTGAACCTTCGCAAATTTTCTATGCTGATGAAAGCCGACTTTCGGCGTTCAAAGGAAATCAAACGGAAGCAAGTATGCGAACAATCAGCATTAAAGTGCCGAGTGCGAATCTGACAGAGGAAAATATTTGTATTCTTGATAATCTTACGAGCGCCTTCGGTCGACAGGTAGACCGTTTTCTTCAGCTTCTCAATATGGTTGAATTCCGTCGTTACGCCATTGGAGACCGCTATCGCAAGTTGCGCGATCGTATCGTGGCGAATCCTAAAGCGTTTGAAGAGACATTGGTCAAGATTGCCGAAGGTAAACGTTCCAAAGCTCACCGTGAACGTAATGAGCATATTGCGCATCAAAAAGGGGGAACCTATCAGTTACCAAAGGTCGAACCTATCTACCCTGTCCCCTTGCAATCTCATCATCGAATAACTGCGCTTCAGCAAGCAGCCGGCATCATGGAACGCTGGTGGCGTCTGATTCAGGTCGAGGCCATGTCCTACATTCGAAGCCGTAAGGCATGGGACGAACTCAATGATGTTGAACGACACTACATTGCCAAAATCATGTGCGCTCTATCAGATGAGTTTTTTGACGTCTTAGACCGCAAAGTGCCTTTTTTGAAGATTGACAATGTCACGCAAATAAAGTGTGCACGTGGGTTGTGCCAACTTATTCTTTATGCAGTTAATGATGTTCGTGGTCGTGCGCCACGACGAGACACTTATCGTAGCGTTTGGTATGACGTAACCTGTTATACATCCACTTATTACGCTTATAAAGACGCAACTAAAGTCAGCTTAACCACTCAGGTACCAGGTAAGCCTTTGGATCTATGGATACCAGGTAAGTTCCCAGCTAGAGAGTTTATAGTCGAGAAAGAGCCGGCTAAGGAAACGAAGACCGAGACGGAATCGGTACCAGAATCGGTGCCAGATTCGGAAAAGGCTCAGGAAAAGGATCAGAAGAAAAAGACGAAGGCGAAGGAAAAGAAGGACGAAAAAGAAAAGCGCGTGAAAGTTATGCGTCCTAAAAAGCCAACCATCCAAACGGTTAAAACCGAGACGGGTTGGGAAATCCATGTCGCTATTCCGTGCAAAACTCCGGAAATTAAACTGGACCCATCGGTTCGTAGAGTGTCGCATCATCATTTAAACGCGCCCGTCAAGGCTGTGCCGTCCCGTGCTGCCATCCCTAGCGATTGGTTTGACGCGTCACAGTATGAATCGACGTACAGCATGACTAAAAAGAAAACGGTGCTTTCTTTTTTAGGTGGTAAGGCTAACGGTGGATTTGAGCTTGTTGTGGAAGGTGCACTGCCGATTGTCGATCGTCGAGCGTCGAAGGATGGCAAAGTGATGGACATGAAGCAAAAGCACAAACCTGCTATTTGCATTAATCGTGGGCGTAAAGGTGTCACTGGTATTGCAATCTTGGGAGACCCTCAATCATTGCAACAAACGGCACTTCAAAATTCCAAGAACTTACTCAGACTATTTCGAACAGACATACTTTCTCTGGAGGGAGAGGCTGGACTTGATAGCCATCACACGACGTCGTGTTGGTTTGATGATCGTGCTTATAAGGTGTTCTTTGATGAAAAGACTCAAACGACTTTTGTGACCGTGAGCCGTCCTCGCAACGGGTTACGCTTTACTGTTGAACTTAAAGGCCATCAGCCTTTGCGTGAGTTTATTAAGGATGCCAACGGGATAGAGACGAAGCTAAGTCAACCAAAAAAGCCGACGTTTCGTATTGTCACAAGTGAGTCAAAGGCTCAATTAGAGATCCTTTTGCCAGTAAAGCCTCATGATGAGGCTCCACAATCTGCGATTGTTGTCTCTCGTACGAGAGTGATTGAACATACTGGCAGCTATCTAGATCGAGTGAAGGTAAGTCATTGGTTTGCGCCCAAAGAGTATCTCGCGAGCTTCGATGATAAGACGAAGCAAACGCACATTACGTTTACGCCAGAAAATGGTAAGCCACCTTTTACGGTAACCGTCGAGGGTTACGCTCCCTTTATTAATCGCTTTGTGCGCGTTGATGGGACGGAAAAGATCATCTCTGTAAAGGAGAACCATTATCTGAGCTTTGAGTATGTCGGTCACGACGATGAAGGGCGTCGAATGGTAGATATCGTGATGGCTCGTGCTTGTGGTGTTCAATCATCCGAATATTTAAAGCCAGATGAAGCGTTGACCGATCCAAATACGATTCGTGTCATGGGATTTGACTTTGGGTTTACTGAAGTCGCCTATGACGCATTAGGGAACAGTTTTGGCTCGAAATTAGGAACGATTATTAAACGTTTCGTGGATTACTTGACGCGCACACTGAGAGTACATAATCACTTTAGATCCTTGGTGCACAAGTATTCTGCAAATGGTGCGAGTCCCAACCCACGTAAGGTGCGGAATATCTTGAGATACAACTTAGGGCAGAAAACCTTCAACCAGCGTAAGGCATCGCTTAAGACTCAGATTAAGGACGAAGTGAATCGTGCGCTTAACGAGATGCTCGCGCTTCATAAGGGAGCTGTGTTCGTTGTTGAGGTGTTTAGCAAGATGTTCAGAATGAATGGCGTGAGCCGATATTGGCGTCGTTTATTGTCGTCTTGGGTTCGTGGTACTTTGGTCGAGCGTTTGGAATTTAAAGCCGCCCTAGCTGGTGTTCGTCTGGTCTATATGCCAACGTCTTATTCATCTCAAGTCTGCAATGTTTGCGGGGACAGAGCTCGTGCCAATCGTCACGGCAATGACTACCATTGCCGTAGTTGTGGCGCAACCGCTCATGCAGACGCAAAGGCAGCAGAGCAATTATTGTTGAGATTTCACGATCCGCGTTTTCATCGATTTGTCTCGATGAAGGATATTCGTGCAATCCACCAACAGGACCATCAAGCTTATTTAGCTAAGGCAATGACTAGAAAAATTTGATAGTTTGTAAAACGCATGCTATAATCATTCACATATTCTTAATATATACCAAGGAGCATTGGAAACAACCCTAATTAAGATTAACAAAATTAGAGTTACTATCTAAACGATCGAGCTTGTCGGCAAGAGATTCCAAAGGGATTACCGGGGGCGACCCATGAGCTGCGGCCGGAGTTTAGAAGGAAACGAACTGCAAACGGATCCTGATAGGAGGCAGAGTAGTTTGCAGAAATCCCCTAGCCAGGAAGGGAGTAATCCCTTCTATCCACGTTTGGAAACCGACCGGAGCAGTACTCCGATAATCGGTACCGTTGTCGTGGCGGACTTTAGCCGTCAAACGGTTTCGTTAATTATGGCTTCGATAAAGCCATGGTGCGGAATTAGTAACGGCAAAGAGCGAAGAATCTCCATTCCGATACATATGTTTCGGGTTCTGGGATTGATCTACACGCGTAGCGTGATAGATATGGAAGATTTTAAACAACGGTAAGATCGTTGGCGAACATGATTTGCCGCGCGGCTACATTGATATGTCCCACGCATCCTGGGAAATGCCCAATGGTCATATCCTTCTTCGTGCTGCCAAAGCGAACTATCTCCGTCCTGATGGTCAAAAAGTTCATACGGTTCGCGACCATATTCTTGAAGTGGACCGTTCCGGCAACTTAGTTGATGTTTGGGACTTGAATAAGATTCTCGATAATACCCGTGATGATCTTATTAAGAATCTTGACCTGGGTGCCGTTTGCATGAATGTGGACGTGACCGCCGCGGGCCTGAAGGTGGCTAACGAGCCTGAAGCTCCGTTCGGTGACTCTCCGGGTGTTGGTGCCGGTCGTAACTGGGCACACGTTAACTCTGTTTCGTATGACCCAGAGGATGACTCCATAATCATCTCTGCTCGTCACCAGGGTGTCATGAAGATTGGGCGAGATAAGCAGGTCAAGTGGATTTTGGCTCCGAGTACAGGTTGGAAGAACGGCCTTGAAAAGAAACTCCTGAAGCCTGTGGATAAGAATGGTAAGCCGATCAAGTGTTCGCCCAATGGTGAATGCGAAGGCGATTTCGACTTTACTTACACGCAGCATGCCGCTTGGCCAAGTCATTCTGGTCGTGGCAATTTGACGGTTTTCGATAATGGTCAGATTCGTCACTATGACCAGCCAGCATTGCCCGACATGAACTACTCTCGTATCGTGGAATATAAGATCGATCCGAAGACTATGACGGTTCAGCAGACGTGGGCAGTTGGCAAGGATAAGGGGTATGAATGGTTCGCTCCGATCACGTCCAATGTTGAATGGATGAAGGATAAGGATACGATGATGGCCTTCTGGGGTTCTGTGGGTATCTTTAACCAAAAGATTGGAACGATTGGTCGTATTTCAGAAATGGACTACAACACCAAGGAACTGAAGGTTCAGATCGACGTCAATAACGATAAGCCTGCTGCGACGCACTATCAGGCTCACGTGTTTGATCCAGCTCACAGCTTCTCGCGCTAATCGTTACCCGAAAGGGGAATGATTTGTGAATAAATAAGGGCACTTGCTTTTTATGGTGAGTGCCCTTTAAGTATCGGCGTCCTTATACAACCATTTGAGTATTCCAACGACAGACAAGATCAAGATAGCTATGACGCTTAAGAACGTGCTAGGTGACATATAACTTAAGGACAAAGCCAAGACCATAGGCGCGAAAATTCTCCCAAGACTGTTGAGGAGCAATCGAATGCTGACCGCATCTCCAACAGAAGTTGGCGCTGTATGGTGATAAATTAAACTCATCGAAAGCGGTTGGATCATGCCGTAGCCAAGGCCAATGATGAGTGTGACAATCAGTAGAGAACAAAAGCTTGTTGTTGTAAACGCAAAAAACAACGCAACACTGCCAAGGAAAAGACTGTTCAAAAACTGGTTAAAGAGCCTGTTGGATTGAACAGGATGCATAGAAAGATATAGGCTAGCGATGGCTTGTGAGAGAGCTAAAGTGGACAAGATGCTGCCGACCTGAGTAGAAGTGAGGTTAAGAGCGGTACCTGTAATTGGTATGATCAGATCGAACACAAAGAGAATGGAGTGGATGGTAGCGCCAATTAAAATAGCCAAAAAAACAGGGCGTGTTACCCAAACTTTTTTGACATTACCGAGTAATGAAATAGATGCCGGCGAGCTACTAGATGAGTCAGAAGTGAGTAGTTTTGGCCGAGGCATACAAAAGCCCGTCAAAGCTAACAGCCCGGCAACAATAGGAATGCTTTCGGCATTAAGAAAGAATAACCACCCCACTGCAACCGGTGTGACAATGTCACTGATATTACTCACGATGTTCATACGAGCGAAGGCGATCAAACGTTGTTTGCCTGTAAAGAGTGCGCCCATGCCACGGTAGCTAGCAACCGATGTAAATAGCAGACATTGTCCAGCGATAATCCAAATCAAAATCGAACAATAAATGTGTTCAAAGTCTAGGGGAAGACAATAGAGGCCGAAGGTACCAATAAGGCAAAAACTTGTCGCAATTCGGTTTATGTGGCCTGGACCTAAACGGTTAAAAAGGCGCCCGACTGGTACTGTCATTAAGGTACTCGCTGTTGCACCTGCCGCTAACATAGCTGAAACCCAGGCCGATGGCGTATGAGATGCAATAGCGTGAAAGATAAGCGAGAGCTGGACGGCACGAGCAACAACCGAATGAACAAGCCAAGGATAAAGAAGTTGCCAAAAAGGGGAGGGAAGTGCAGAAACAGTCATGCGTGGCGCACAGAGAATAGAGTGCGATATTGGGATTTAAATGACATAAAACCTTGCTTTAGGGCTGTATTGTAACAATATCGGAGTGCTTTTTTAGGTACTCCATATCATCTCCAAAGGATGTTTAGCTTTTTGGCGATGCTTGGGCGGTTAACTTAGAGATGCCTAGTGCAATGCACACAGAGAATAAAATGCCCACGCCAATCCATGACAAAAAAACAGAACCAGTCATGTAATCTAGTGCCAGTCCCATTATGGTCGGTGCCAAAATGCGACCTAGGTTGTTAAGCATCAAGCGTATACCAACGATATCGCCAACTGAACCTGGTTCGGCATACTGGAAAATAATACTCATCGACAACGGATGAACGAGCCCTAAGGCTGCACCAGCGAAGAGACTTACGGTGAGTAGCGTATAAAAACTTGTGGCATAGTAGGTGCTAGACATAACAATGCCGCCAACACACAAGCTAAACAACATGCGACGGCAAAGTTTAGAGGGATCTGGATGTGTAGAAAGCCACAAACACGCGACAAATTGCGCAAAAGCGAAGGAGGATAAGAGACAACCTACTTGAGGTGTCGTGAGCGACAGTGTTGGTGCTGCAATCGGTATCACAATGGTGACTGTCGAAATAACGGCATGGATACCTGCACCAGCAAGAATGCCGCCCAATAAGACTTGGGAGGCAGATAAGCGTCGTAAATTAGACCATAAAGAAAACGAGTGCATTTGTTCATTGGGATAAATCTGTAAGGAAGGAAATGCACGAGGAATAAATATGGCTAAGCATGCAAAAGCCCCTAAAGCGGCGGCTAATTCATGTGGGCATATGTCAAACAGTAACCCCACCCCGAGTGGCGCGAGGATTTCTAAAATGCTGTTTAACGCGTTGAGGCGTGAAAAAGCAGTGATGCGTGTGCCACCATTAAAAATAGCGCCTGTAGCTCGATAAACAGCTGTATTGGATAGCACTAAGCTCACGCAAATGAGGATATTGGCAAACGTAGCTTCAGGGAGTGTCTCAACGGTTGTCGGAAATAAATATAGCAGTATGGCAGCGCCAACTAGCATTAGAGACGCTGTACGGTTAAGGATGGTTGGACCAAAACGATTATAAAAACGACCAACTAAAATAGCTATTAAAGCACCAATCAGGGCACCAAAGGTAACAATAGCCCCGACGTGAGCGGTAGAGACATTTGAAGACACAGCTTCAAAGACCAATACCATACGCAAAGAGCGGCCTACCAAAAGAATGACAAGCCATGTAATAAGCAGTCGCCAAAAAGAAAGATTGAGGGATTGGTCGATCAAGGATCGTGGCCAGACAGTATCTTTGCTCAAGATGGTCGGTAAAGAAAAGGAGGGCTATTCGTAGCCCCCTGATGGCAGAAGTAAGGTGCCGTTTAAAGAATATGAAAGTTAATGTATTTTAGCGAAGTCGCATGTTGGTTGAGCGTTTCCGACGTGCGGAGATACCCTGCTTCCTTTGGAGGTAGGGAGGGATTTTTGTGGTATCTCAGGGATACTCTTGATCATGATGCAATTTGTCATCATGAGACAGTAAAAAATTGCAGGATATTGCAATTGAAAAGGTGGGTAAATTCAATAAATGAGAATCAATCTCTTTAATATAGTGATTGATAAGGCGATTCTATCGTTCGTTCTTGATCCTTATTACCGAGGTGTTACCTATGAATAAAGTCATTTCTGCGATTGCTACCGCTTGCTGCGCCACGATGTTGACTGGCGCCGTTATTGCTGCCGACACTACCAAGGTCTATGATCCGATGTCTGAAAAAGACAAGATCGTCGTGCCGGTCGAATTGCTTTCCAAGGAAGGTAACACCAAGATTGGTCAGGTGGTCATTGTTCAAAGCCAGCACGGGTTGGTGTTCTATCCGCAGCTTGAAAAGTTGGCTGCAGGTATGCATGGCTTCCATATTCATGAGAATCCCGATTGCGGTCTCACGGCCGACGGATTGGGCATGAAGGCTGGTGGCCATTGGAATCCGACCAAGGCGCCGAACCATTCTTTCCCGTGGGATGACAATGGCCACAAGGGTGACCTTCCGAGCCTCTTCGTTGATGCGCATGGACAGGCCAACTCGCCTGTTTTGGCGCCGAAGTTGAAGACGCTTGACGAAATTCGTGATCGTTCTTTGATGATCCACGTGGGTGGCGACAACTATCACGATCATCCGGCTAAGCTCGGTGGCGGCGGTGCCCGTATGGCTTGCGGCATTATCAAGTAATGACTTCAACTACGCTTTAGTTTTTTCGTTAAACAGTCCTCAAGCGATGTTCTGCTTTGAGGACTGTTGCTTTTTGGCGTGCTCTGTCGGGATTTGCGCTACGCAAAATGAAAAATTAAAATTCCTGTTTTAGCTACTCTCAGAGTATAAAAAGTCGAAAAGGTAGAGGCTTTGTTGATAAAGCATTAGGAGGCACTTTGGCGCATTGAGCAATTGGTGCTCGACGAAAAAAATAGGCCGCTCGAAGCATTCACTTCAAGCGGCCTGGGTGAAATCCGAAGATTTCTGCTGTGAGTTGACTTGCTCGCCGATGGCGAGGCGTCACGGGCAATGACGCGGAGGTTCAAAGTCAACTGAAATGTCTTTCGGCATTTCGGAAAAAGTGGGAGAAGAAGCGCCGAAAGACCAACGAAGTTTACACATCTTTCTGTCCAAGTGGTGTTAATGGTGCGAAATAGCAACATATATCGTGTCACAAGGCGAAGGGTGGAAGGTTTAAACGGTTGATTGATGAGGTACAGGACATTAATTGTCGTTAAAAATTAACAAAAGACTAAACGGTCAGCGCGTTTGTTGCGTCGTCATGTGTCGTTTTGAGCGCTATCGTGGTCGTGACCACGGTGGTGTCATGATTTTGACGGAGAAAACTCAAATGACAAAAACGACGAAAGAGGCTGATGAAGCGCATGACGACAACGACACGGCAATCCTAACTACACCTTCGTCTGATACAAAAACGACCCACAATATTGCAAAACTCAATAGCCAATGGAAGGCTTTCTAGATTGGTGCATGGTGATTCATTTATAGGAGAAGTCATGCATTACCGAAAGCAACCCGATAAAGCCTCCTGGCTTTTTTTCGAAAAACTGGAACCTCGTGGTCGACGGCATCTCGCGTTGGTGCGTTTTGATGAGGACGGTGAACCGATCATCGAGTGTCTCGAGGCAACGGACGAAGAGTGCAAAGCTATACAAGTGCGCGCTCAAACGATAAAACGGCCGTTAAAGTCGAAGCGTCAGACGTCGAACGCATCCGCCGCTCTCAAAGACCCGGCTTTTGCACCAGTGAAAGCCGTCCCGATGGAGCCTACCAACGCGGAGCTCACTCAAGGGGCGTCCGAACGTTCGACCGATGATGAGACGCGCAAGGATGACGCACAAAAGGACGATGTTGGTGAAGTCGTTGAACCAGAACTCTCTGAAGCCATGCCCGACGGCATCCCCACCGATGCTTGGTTTTTGAGAGGAATGTCTGACATCAAAGAATCGGTTGAGCCGAGCCCATCTGAACCTACCTCTTCTGAGACGACATCGCCTCAGCAGGCCGTGACGGCGCTGGTGGGCGTACCTACTGACCGCATCACGATCGTATGCGAAGGTCACACTGAAGCGCAGTATTTTCGTGAGATGGTTGAGTACCTGGGACTAGAAAGTAAAGTGATGATCGATGTGTCATCTGATAAGAACCCGTACGGCGCATTATTGTCGTTGGCAGAGGTGGTTAAGCCTATGGATGAAGTGTGGCTCGTCTTTGATCGCGACCATCACGAAGGCTACTATCGGGCGTTAGAAACCGCCAAGACCATCCCGCAAATCCATTGCGTACCGACTAATCCGAGTTTTGAGTATTGGTTCTTGTTGCACTTTAAGGCTTTCAAAGACGATCTGCCTTTTGATGACCAACAAGAACGCCATCAAGAAGTGGAAACGCGCTATACGGGTCAGGGAGAGGTGCAACATATCACGACCACGACGTACGAGTACTTTACGCGGCCAGAGACTTGTTTGGCTAAACTCAAACTTCTTGATCCCGGCTACCACAAGAATAGTGCGAACTACTTTAGTCGACTAGCAGCCATGATGCCTTTGGCTTACCAACGTGCCAAGGCTAAATCGACCGATCAATTAACGCATTGGTCTGGCATGCCGGACCTCATTGATCGCCTATGCGAACTCGCGGGTCTCACGCCTGAAGACTTCTTCGATAAGCTACAAGCGGATTATCCGTGGAGTGCAGCGCAATGGTTGCCAGACTTGTCGCGTTGGATGCAGGTCTTAAGGCCTGATCTTTGCGAGCGTTTGGCAAAACCTGGCAAACTCGAAAAGCTCCTTATGCGCGTACAGGATATCGTGACATGGCACTTCAATACGCCGGGGCAAAAATCACCTGTATCCGAAGAGGACATCCAAGTGCTTGACCTCTTTGTCTATTGGCTTTTAGGGCACATTGATATGTCGAAGCAACTCGCGGGGGTCGGTTCGTGGGAACGTAAGCGTCTCACGCCACAGAGTTTTGCGGCGAGTTTAAATAGTCAAATCGAGAAGATTTTGAAGGCGAGCGAATTGTCTATCGACCCAGTGGTCTATGTGCGCATGTTGCTCGCGATGATTCATCTGCTGCCACTCCTCAAAGACCGTTCAACGACAGAACCGTCTTTATAACCTTCGCGCTAAGTCGGGTCGCGTAAGATCCACTCAAGCGTAAAACACAATCGCCCTGGTTCAATCCTTTGCTGAACCAGGGCGATTACCTTTTTGAAGGGGGCTTAATGGACGGTTGGGACTGACGACGCGGAGGTGACCGGTGTGGCGGCGTTCGGCAACCGATAAGAATCAATGGCCTCAGGATTGACGGGTGTCTTAGAGAGTGAGATACGCTGAAGGAGAGTGCCTTCTTTGATGTATGAAAGAATACGCAACGTGCGACCGTCTTCAAGGGTGATCGCAAGCGTGGCATTGTCTAGGCGTAAGTTCGTTAAAAGATCGATGGATCTAATTTTAGTCCCAATCAGGTCTTCAATGACGTTACTGCAGTGATGCCCATGATGGTCGCGGTAGTACTGGCCTTTGATGACGCCGTAACGACAGTTCGCAAAGATCGCTGGTTTGCAATTTAAAAGGAGTTGTTTGTTTTCGTCCGGCCGATAGATGGCTATCGTGATCGTGCCGCCAAATTCGTGAGGTGCGGCTTCTAAAGCGATGGGTTTGTCTTCAGGACGCTCGAAAAAGAGGCCTTCAATGATCGCGCCTTGGGCAGCGGTGTAATTGGTGATGTGCGCGTAGTCGTAGCCGCGTTCGTAGTGATCAAGGATTTGGCTCAAGGCTTCAACGCGCAAAATGGGATTGGGGCGGCGTTCTTGAAAGTTTCGATCATGAAGGTCTTCGATTGTGGCCTTGATGATGGGCGATTGAAGATCAATGTGCTCAGGACAACGCGTTAAAAGCGTCGTGAGTGTCTTCATTATGGTGTGGTCAAGGTCACTCTCCATGAGCATTTTGATGATTAAGATGACGTGTAGACCTTGGTGTGGCGCGGCGCTTAAGCCGTGTTCTAGCGCAAAAACGATGAGGCGCGGCCAGGTGGCTGAAGCTATACGTGACATCGCACACACGAGCACAGGATCTTTCTGGGCGGTGAACGCGTTGACAGAAGCGCCCGCTTTGAGTGCCGCTTCGGCGTGATCCCATGCTTCGTGGATGAATGCGTCAAGGAGCGCCTGATTCGCTTTGTCTAATTGCAGTGATGAGTGTGTCATAAGCCTCTCCTAGGGCGTTTTGATTGACGATGAAGATCATCTTAGAGAGGCCTAGAGTGGGGCTGTTGGATTGCAATATTGAGAGCGGCAAGCTTCAGATGGATAGTGAAGCCTGTTCTCTTGTTGCGCCAATGAAAGATGACTTTCGGTGGTTTATAGAACTCTAACGGTATCTAAACGAGTGGAGCGGTCGACTGATAGATTGTTGCTAGGTGCATCTGGCAAAAGAAGAGGGTGCCTCAACCGAAGGCACCCTTTCAATCTTGTCAGACCCTTGCAATGGCTTGCTGTAATGGGCGAGGTGGTATTTCACCGTGTCTAGGGTTTTGGTCACCGCCAATCAATTTGGCGATCTGAGGTGAGAGCGCGATTTGGTCAGCCCTGAGTCTCGTGTCATAACGGCGTACGCCACTATCTTTAGAACAGATGCTTTGCACGGTGTAGTCTGTGGCATTCACTGGTCTAGGGTGCGTCGCTTGGGCTTTTTGGATAGCATCTTCAATCAAGCCATTCGCTCGCGTGATATCGGTCGAAAGTTTGCCGCCAAAGCTATTGGCAAGATCTAAGCATGGCGTTAGGTTGTGTTGTTTGAAATGCGCATCAAGATGGTCATAGAGGGACTTAAGGTCTGTGACGCCATAATGCTGACGTGCGACATTGTCAACGGTTCGTAGCATCTCTGTGTTGCTCATCCCAAAAAACAGTTTAAAGTCGGATGCCCCTTTCGAAATAAACTGGTTGAAGACAAGATATTGATAGGCCTGCCAGAAAAACCAGACTTTCTCTTCTGGATTAGCGATACGTGTCGGTTGTTCAATGATCTTGAAGGAAGGCGTTGTAGCCCCCATCCATTGAAGGCTAACGTCGCCAGGTGTCTGCTTGGAGTCGCCGTAGACGAATGTGAGGCGATTACGTTGTTTTTTACGTGAAACGATCCAGCTATACGTAATCACGGGTTGCTTGGTCAACGCCTGGCCTAATTCGATGCCATCTAAGCGAATGGTTTTGCCAATGTGAAGTAACGCCGGGTCTTTGGGGTCAACCTCTTCGACCGAATAGGGTGAGAGCGGCTGAGGTGTCAACTGGTACTGAGGTTGGCTAATGGGTTGCTGAGCGCTAATGGTCCAGCTTGCTGCGCCACTCGGTGCTGCTGCCCAATAAAGAAATAGGTCACCGACCGTCACACGACTCCCTAAAGCGAGTAGTGCCATGAGACCAGAACGAATCTTCGGAGGTGCATCTTCGTTGAAAATGCAGTCACAGATGTCGTCAGGCGAGTTGCCACAAGCATGGATGATTTGCATGAGGCCCTTTTTGATGGCAAGGGCATTTTTTTGATTCGACAAAGCGTCAAGTTCGGCACCGCCGTTCTTTTTAAGGGTGTAAAGCGTGACGCGAACGGATTGGTTTTTGAGCGTAATCGTGGATTGCGTTCCTGCTTCTAAGCCCAACAGATTGAGGCGCCTAATGTTCGCCGCGCCCGTTTTGCTCGCAATGACGAGAATGTCGGTCGGAACCTCGGCTGACTCGCGACCTAAATATTGTTCGAGTTGCGGCATGAGAGTGTCGTAGTCATGCCAAACTCCAATGATCAACGTGCGCTTACCCATCTTTAATCATTCCTTATCGGTGCTTTATTGGTCTTTAGTTGGTCTTTTGGTAGGTGGTGATCATCACAAAACGCGCTTCTCCTTGATAGACGGGACTGCAAAAGAACCCGAGCATGGGTAGGGCTTGAGTGAGGCAAGGAAGGTCAGCGCCACGAATCGCTTCGGTGAGTTCACCAAATGTAATGGCTGGGTCGCCTAAAAAATATAAGACGGCCGTATCGGGTATCCAACGCTTGTGGTCATAAGGTGCTCTGCCAAGTTGGTAGAGGGCATGGCGTATCGCATTCGGTTCACAGATTGGGCAGCTACCACTTTCGATCGTGATAGGCTGCCCGTTTCCAAAATTCGTTCGAAAAGTGTCCATATCTAGACGCAGTTGTGCTCGAGGCTCTAAGAGCGTGAGCGTGTTTTGCAAGTCTTCGAAGAGTTTCGCATTAGCGGCTTCTGTATTCAGATGTTGTGTGTCTCGATCTGTGAATGCTTCGAGGCTAGGCATGTGGTACGCATCGACCGTGTTTGGATCAAGAAGCGTCTGTGTGGCTGAAGCGAGTAAAGAGGCGTGCCAATCAGTGTGCGCAGGTTGGCTAGATAAGAGCACGGTGTGAATCGCTTTTTTGCGCGCGTGTTGCGTGACGATCGGAGCGAATAGCCCGCCCGTTTGGCCACCTTGCGGAGATACCACAATCAAGAGATCTGTGTTGTTAAGAAAAGCGTCGAGCTTTGATTTGATCGTTGCAAAAGCGCTACGAACGTCTTTGCTGACCTTGTGCAGCCACCCCTTTGTGTCACTAGCTCCAAGGACTTCAAAGCACTGTGGGTCTTCTTTGAAAGGAATCGGAAACAGATGACGATAGGGGAGCGCACTAAGGCTTGCAAGATCGTTGTCGATAAAGCCGCACTCGATATTCTCAAGGCCGTGTTGACACATATAGTCGACCGCGCGAACACCAGCGCTACCGATACCGATCACTTTGACGACCAAATGGTCAGGAATTAAAAAGGGCGTTGACACGGACATGGTTTATGTTTGTGAGTTCGAAATAGTTCGACAATGAGGCGAACGACGAAGCGTTGATTGGTGCTCATTGCCAGAATCTTTGATGTGTGATTAACCTTACGCGATTTTTGTCAAACGTGCAGGTTTTGCTTCGCAACATGGATCAACGCCTGAAGGTCCTGGTTGCTCGGTGAGACCTTCAGGCGTGCGTTGTCGAAAGCGCCGATTAAAGCATGTCGTCGATTTGTTTAGCGGCTTTTTGCTTGGACTCTTGTTGTTCGCGCTGGATGTTATTCCATAAGGCTTTGGTGTAATAGGTGATGTTACCTTTAAAGCTCATATGGTCTTCAACCAAGGTGACCACCATGTCAGGCTTTTGCCAACGGACATAGCGGTTGCCAACAAACGGAATCTGACTATGACGCGGTTGGCCGTACTTCTTGCAAAGTGACTGGTTGAAACGGTCAAAGGTCTGGCTACCGAAATCCTGCGGGTATTCGATGTCGGCATAAACGATTTTGCCGTCGCCATCACCAATCAAGGTGACGCGCTCTGCTGGCAACCCATAACAGTCGCCTGACGTCTTGGCAATGTTGGGTGCCGTGTAATTAAAGTGACAGACCTCAGACTTTTTGTCGACGTAGGTCTTGAGTTCGGTTTGGTTGAGAACGATGCCATCCAAAATAGAAGAGGGGGCTGCCTGGGCGGCAAAGGTGGTTGCAATAAGACTAAGACCAACGAGTGTTTTCAAGAGGGCCATGATAATGCTCCGAATCGGTTGATGAGTTCACAGCGTAAATGGATTCACGCGTCTTACACTCATCGTAAAGGCCGATGAATCTCAAGTTCGAAATTGCAATATTGAGGGCAGGTTTTGGTATCGTGGTCAATCTCAATTCGTCTAGGTCGTAAAGAGTTGCCGAACTTCGAAAGAATTCCCTAAAAAGTATTGCCCTACGTAGTTAAAACCTGACCCTCGGGCAGCCATGCGCCATAAGAGTTCTCTTTCGTCGAAGTAGCGCTCTGTTGTAAGTGCGGGCTTGATGATTCGCACATGACGGTAGAGCTCACTCGTGAGCTTCGTTGAGACCTCAATGACGCCGACGGTCGTGAAGTGATTGGCTTTGAGGTAGTCCGCAATGAATAGAGCGGTCTTTGGATCGGCGGCAAAGTAAAACTTGTTGCATAGCGGTAAGTACGCTTGCCACTTTTCGTCGTGCTGAAAATGGGATCGACACGACTTGGTCTCGATGATCACTGTATCAAATCGTCGATTGATTGCAACGATGTCAAGACGGTAATGGCCAGCTTTGTAGTGGGGCGGCGCGGTTTTGCGCGGCTTAAAGCCGAGTTCAATACTGACCTCACGCATGACTGCGAATTGTTTTTTCGCAAAGAATGCCCCGATCGCTCGGCTCATTTGTAAGACCTAGGTTTTCTTAGATAGGGTCCGATCGGGCGCCTCAATGGTGTTTGTGATCGTTTTTTGTTGGATGTGCGTTTTGGTATTTGTTGGCATCTGAAGTCGTCAAAGAAAGACAAAGTGCCAAGAGTGTAAAAAGCCCAGCTTTAAATAGTGACGCAAAAGGTCGCCGGTGCGAGGTCGTATCAAAGCCGTTTAGCTGATATTTCTATCGGTCATCATCTGACGTATCGTGATCGATAATCATCTCGTCAGGACGCGGTGAAGTGCGCGTTCTCGTTACTCAAGGACTTCGATATGATGGTTTCGCATTGTGACTCCGAAACACGGTCTGGATTTATGGCCGTTCTTTCTGCACGTTTTTCAAATCTCACTGAAGTGCTTCGGCAAACCCTTTCACCGATGGACTTTGTGTTTTCGCTCAAAGTAGGGTGTAAGCTTTTTGACAGACATGCGCCTGAGATGGTGATCATGGCTAGCCTGGTGACGCCCTTTGTGGGGCGACTGGATGGTGAGGTCTTGGCTCACTTGAACGCTGACGAACGTTCGTTGGCAGACGCTGCTTCTGAAGCCTTAGCTGATCCTCATTGCGTCGCGCACGCAAATCGTCCCAAAACGGCCTTTAAATTACTCAACATAATAGTAGTTATGTTGAATTATCGGAAAATTCAGCAAAAAAGCCTTTTTAGCTTTGATTCGTCAACATTGGTCATCACGCTTCGGTTTTTTCGGCATTTGTGCCGACCATGGTTGCTTGAAAATCCAGGCAGACGTGATGGTCTTGGTGGCTTTAAATAACATAATCTCCGTTATGATAATTTGGATTATGTTAATTGTTGAAAGGCTCTCGCTTTCGTCCGGCTAAGACCATCCCATTTTTTCCTTGAGGGCTTTCTAACTTTTTTGCGTTGGCGTGAGTTCATTCCAAAGCGTGAAGCCCAGGATCATTGCGCCGCCAATCATCTGCGTAACCGTCATGGCTTCGCCTAGCACCAAGACTGAAATCGCAATGGCAACCAAGGGATCGATGTAGCTCAAAATGGCCACCTTTTGCCCAGGCAGATCCTTCAACGACGAGAAATACATCGTGTACGTGATGCCCGTATGAACGAGGCCAACGATTAAAAGGCAAACCCACCCTAGCCCATCCAAGGCACCCAAAGAGAAACCGCTGGTGATAGCGACATACGGCAGCAACACGACGATCGCTGCCAGAAATTGCAGGAGCGTACGATCCATGCCACCAACGTTCTTGATGAATTTATTGAGGAGCACTGCTGATGCATAAAAGACTGCAGCACTCAATCCAAAGAGAATCCCAACGAGGTTGTTTTGCCCGTCTGTGCTCCCTATTCCCGTGATCAAAACGATGCCAAGGGTTGACATCACAAAGCAGATGATTTGCTTTGGTGTGAGCTTTTCTTTAAAGAGAAACGGACAGACCGCGGTCACAATGACGGGCGCAAAGTAGTAGCTTAGGGTTGCAAGTGAAATCGTTGTGTACTTATAAGCTTCAAAAAGCAGAATCCAATTGATCCCGACGGCTACGCCCGAAGCCACCAAGAAAGGCACTTCTTTTCGAATTTTGCTCCATTCAATACGGTGCTTTGTGATGAGAAAAACCGTGGTCAGAAATAACGATGCCAAGACGGCGCGATAAAGCGCTAATTCTCCAGAGGCAACGTCGATATTACGCACGAAGAGACCTAGCGTGCCAAAGATCGCCATGGACAAGATCATCATAAAGCGAGGATTCATATGGGTTTGATCCTTTTCGGGGTGTTTTCAATCAGTCTTTCGATAATAAAGAACGAGCCATCGACTTTAAATAGGGCGTTTGATCTAGCGGCTGCCCTTCCCTGCCCTCCTTTTGCGTCAAAAAAGCCAAAGGCCACCCGCTTGGATGGCCTCTGACGATGAGTATTACTTACTTTTGGGTAGCTAACAAAAGCTTAGAACTTGTGCGTCAAACCCGTGTAAGCCTGGAAGGTCTTCTGTTCGAGTGTGTGCTTCTTGCCTTCGATTTCACCCTTGGCGACGCCACCACCAAGATAGAGTTCGGTGCGCTTGGAGAGCGGGTAGACGTAGCGAGCAGCAAGGCCGATATACTTGGCGTCGAGGTCTTGTTTAGTGCCAGCATGTTCGACGTTTTCGATTTCACCGTCAACGAAATAAGCACCAACCTTGATGTTGCCTGCGAGCGCATCAAAGTATGTCCCGACATGAAGGCCTAAACCATTCATACCGTCATCGGTGCGCTTCGTTAAAATCTTGGTGTAGTCGCTACCGACACCGCCCCAGGCAGAGACCTTCATGTTCTTGAAGTGCTGAGCGATACCGTAAACCTTGGCAAAGCCGAGGTCATAGTTCATGCCAAGATTGATCAACTTGCCGTCTTCATGCTTCTGGAAATCGGTCTCAACGTCAACGCCGCTATTTGAGGCGTAATTGAACCATTCATAAGTCAGGATGGTATTGAGGGCACCGAATTCACCGGCTAAAGCCAAAGACGCATAGCGGTCCGTCGCAGCAGACCCTTCGCGTGTGGCATGTTCAGTCTTGTCGGTCTCCTTATAGACCTGCTTGCTGTCGCCCTTGAAGGAGTACTGAGCATAACCCGTAAGACCAGCAAACTTCGGCGTAACGTAGGTCAAAGTGTTGTCATAACGGCTCGACATCATGAGACCGCAGATCCCGTTATCACCACCGTCATAGACATCAGCAATACCGAAAACGAGGTCATAGGTCCCTGCGCTAGAACCAACGCCGCCCATGCGACCCATCGACAATGTGCCGAAGTTACCATGGACGCTCAACGACGCTTCGCGGTCAAAGAGACGGCCGCCCGTCTTAAAGGAACCGTCGTCGACGTAGAAACCGTTTTCGAGTTTGAAGCTAACTTTCAAACCGTTACCGAGTTCTTCGGTGCCACGTAAACCAAGACGAGGGCCAGAGTTGGCGCCAGACTTGAGCGCAAAGGTCTTCGTTTCGGTGTCGAGTGCCTGACCGTCCTCGACCTGAACATCGCTATACATCAAGCCTGTATCAACGCGACCATAAAGTTCAACGTTAGCGGCCTGAGCAAGGCTAGCTGTTAAGGCAAAAACGCCAACAGCAATGAGAGACTTCTTAAACATTTTCTTATCTCCTTTGGTTGTTTGCAAAGCGCTAGCATGGTCTTTGCTACGCTCGCGCAAGTACTCTACGGGAGTTGTAAAAAGATGTCGAACGGGTATTAATCCCTATGCCCTTCGGGTATACACTCAGATGTGTGTGATCTTTGAGTTATTTATTGGTAGGTGGTAGTTTCAGTGGGTCAGCTTCTGGGAGAGTCAAATGACGGCAAAGCTGAATAAGTGTTCAGGTTTTAGTGCTTAGTAGTGATTAAGGGTTAATTACTAGGAGTGTCGGGAAAACCATACCGATGAAAAATGTCTTTAGCACGCCCTACTCTCTTTTGAATGCGCTTGATTTGTCGCTTTATTTGTTTGCCTCATGCCGTCTAAGTCATACGCTATAGGCTCATTGCCTTGGATCATGGTGATGCGCATTAAGATGAAATGATATTGTTTCGATTCTTTTGAGGTTCGTATGTCATTAGAAAATGCACGTCGGGTGCTCGCTGCTCGCGGTTTCGCGCATAAGATTGTTCACCATGAAACAGGGATTGCCACGGTCGAGGATGCCGCAGCGACCATTGGTTGCGAAACTCAACGCATTGCGAAGACCCTTTCTTTTATGCAAAACGATGTGCCTGTCCTCATTGTGATGGCGGGTCACGTCAAAATCGACAATCGCAAATACAAAGATCGCTTTGGCATGAAGGCCAAAATGATTGCTTCTGATGAGGTTGAAACGTTGATCGGTCATAAACCAGGTGGCGTTTGTCCATTTGGAATTGTTGACGGCGTTGAAGTTTGGTTGGATGATTCGCCCAAAGCCTTCCCGACGACACATGTCGCTTGTGGCTCATTACAGGATGAGCTTGAATTAACACCGGAAGAAATGGAAGCGGCGTCTTTGGCTGCGGGGTTGGGTTGATGTGACGAAGGTTACGAGCTAATAAGATGATCAGGCTATTTGAAGTTCTACCAAAAAACACCTTCTGTTCTACTAATAACTTGGTAGAATGTTGGTAGTATTAGTAGAATGAGTAGCACAAATGGATGCAATTCCTCCTGTTGAATCAACCATAGTCGAGTTTAAGTCTGACTGGTCTGACTCTATAAAAAAAGAGTTGATCGCTTTTGCAAACACCTTTGGCGGCGATCTGTATGTCGGTGTTGCTGATAATGGATCTCCAATCGGCTTAGACAATCCAACAAAATTACAAGAGCGCATCGTATCGATGGCGCGTGACAATATTTTTCCCTCGATCCTTCATCTTTTGGCTTTCAAGGTTTTAACGATTGAGGGACGTTCAATATTGTTAGTGCATGTTGACCGAGGCGATGATCCTCCTTATCGCCTTGGTCCAAATGACGTTAATACTATTTATGTTCGCGTCGGCAATACGAGTATGCCTGCGTCGTATGAACAGATTTGTCGTTTTGTGAATGAGAGTAATCCTATTCCTTGGGAATCTAGGCTTTCAAAAAATCAGAATCTAACTTTCGATTATTTTGATACTTATTCATCCGCACGCAAATTCCCTGTTGATGTTAAGAAGCATTTAAATCTCGGGCTATGGGATAAGTCTTTAGACGGTTTTACCAATCTCGCATTGTTGCTCTCAGATCAAAACCCATTTGAGGTTCGTCTGTCGGTTTACGACGATGATGACCGGTCGAATCTTACAAATACCGCGATCTTTTCTGGATCACTATTAAAGGTTTTAGAGGAGACCGACCGAGCGATTCTAAACGAATCTCGTTATGGCATCAGAAAGCAATCTTATGGTGGTCTGGAGAGAATTGAGCTCTACGACGTGCCTAGAATTGCGATTCGTGAAGCGGTAGTCAATATGATGGTGCATCGCGATTTTATGCGGACGCCACCATGTACGGTTCAGGTGACGCCTTCGCAAATTAGCTTTTTCTCTATTGGCGGACCTTACGATTTAACTGTTGAGGAATTAGTTTTGATGACGGCAACAAACTGTCGTAATCCAAAGCTTGCGATGATTTTCAACAGATTATCGCTTATGGAAGGCGTTGGATCTGGTTTTAATAAAATCCAAGCTTGTTATTCCCATGTGAAGTTTTCTGATTTATTGACGATTGGCGAGACGATGTTTGTGATCCACTTGCCTAGGGATCAGTCTAAAAATCGGCGTTTGGACTTTAAGCCCATTGAAGACCCATTAACTAACAGAATACAAGATTTCGTAGGTGTTCATGGACAGGTTTCTCGCCGTCAAATCGAATCCGAATTAGGTATGCCAAGGTCGACAGTCTCCTATAAGCTTTTAGCCATGATGAAGGCAGGTCTGATTCGCCCTATCGGCAAAGGAAAAAATACGGTGTACGTATTGGGCGATTAGACAATCCGACAATAACCCCTGAATTCTTCAAATAAGTAATCATTTAGCGAAAAAGGCATGACTTCCACTTAGAGAGTCATGCCTTTTTATGTTTTTGCCCGATCAATCATCGTCATCTTCGTCTTTGCGACGACGGCGTGGTCGGTGGTGACGCGGATGGTCATCATCGTCCCAATCGTCGTCCCAATCCTTGTGTTTACGCTTCCAGTGCTTAGGCTTCCAGCCTGGGTGACGATGGTATTCTTCAACGAGATACACGCGATATTCACGTGGCGAGTAACGATGACCGTGAAGATACCAGTGGCGGCCGTCCCATCGTCCCTCTTCATAATGGTCGCGAATATAGTCGCGAATCAATGCATCAGAGACCCCATGAAGAATATCTGCCAAAAGGGCATCGTCTCGGGCTATGGCTGGCATTGCGGGCAATGCAGCACTGACACCGATCGCCACTAAAAGTTTGCGTCTCGTTAGCATTTGTTCTCTCTCACAAATAAAAATGGAGGTGTGATCTTGAATAAACGATCATACCTCCATTCTACTGAACGAGCGTTCAGTTTTCAATCGAAAGAGAACAACTTGTATTAATTCTTCTTCAATTTGTAGTGGTCAGCGAGAGGGCCCTTGACGGGGTTGCCTTCGGGATCCAAAAGCACAACTTCGGTTTCTTCGAAGTCCATGAGCCATTCAGGATCTTGATTATTCGCTGGCTTCATATGCGTGACACCCTTGTCGTCGGTCTTCCAAGTGCCGCCTTCTTCAAAAGTGTCTGCGCCAATATATTCAGAGATACGCGTGTAGGTACCGTCTGGACGAATATAGAGCGTCGTACGAATACCTTCACAGTCAGCTGCTGGCAGAACGCCAGAGTAAACCCCAGCATTTTGTTGAGCAGTCGTAAGATTAGTTGGCGTTGTAGTCGAGGCCTGAGCGGTATTGGTCGTATCAGCCTTGGCGACATCGTCACTTGTGTGTGCATTGCAACCCGCAAGTGCGAGTGCTGCGGCGGCAACGGCTGTTGCCATGAGTGTACGCATTGTCTTCATAACATATAGCGCGCTGTCCCCGCTTCACTTGAAGCGTTTCGAGCGCGCACCTCCATCAATATCTATTGATTATTTTGTTTTGGTAGCATCAGCTGGCTGTTCGGGCTGAGCCGGGTGTGCTGCGAGTTGATCGGCAGTCTTTCCGTCTTCAGCGGCCGGAGCGGCAGCTTCAGGCTTGGTTTGAGAAGCATCCGTTGCAGCTGGTACTTCAACAGCGACAGGCGCTGGTGCATTAGCAGTTGCTGGGGCTTCTTGCGTTTGAGCTGTAGGTTCAGCTTGAGGTTCTTGAGCTTTTTCACAACCCGTCAAGGCGAGCGAAGCAATAAGAGCGGAAGCAACGGCGATAAGCTTGATGTTTTGCATAGTTTTGTCGTTCGCCGCTTTCGGTTCGCGGCGTCGTCCTTGATATAGTGAAACCTTTTTTTGAAACTGTTAGGTCGAAACCTTAATTTGTCAGGCTTTTTGTCTTGCCCGATGACTCAAGTTTGCCTTAGGTTCTCGCCAAAGAAAGCAACAAAGCGTGTCTGACTGTGTAAAGACGATGCAATTGTCTCTAAAGACGAAAGTAATTTTAAGGCGACAATGTGCGTTCTTCTATAAATTGCTCTCAGGCTCAAAGGAGATGTCGTTCAATGGGCTCAAAAGCTTCATTTACCTAGTCTGACACTTCATCAAAGATTCAACGCAAACGGTTGCACTTTGCGCTACAGTATCGTTACGAGGCTTAGCGTGAAGCGCTAAGCGCAACAGATTACGCGTCAAAATAATTGGAGAGCCGGACACATGTCCTACGATTTCGAAAAACATTACATAAATGGGAAATGGGTTGCATCAGATTGTGATGCAATGATTGAAGTAGAAAATCCAGCGACGCTCGAACATTTTGCGCATGTCCCCGATGGCACCATCGCCGACGTGGATCGTGCAGTGGAGGCTGCACATGACGCCTTAGACGCTTGGCGTGATGTCCCTTTAGCTAAGCGTATTGCGATGATGACGACCATGCTCACGCACTTTCAGACAATGCGTGACGAGATTATTGATTTAGAAATTAAAGAACTAGGCGCCCCAGTCACCTTCACGACGGCAACGCATTGTGACTATCAGTTTGTTCGCATTCGCTCTTATATCGATGCCGCAAAGACCTTGGTTTTAGAAGAGCCCTATGCCTTGTCAACGGTCTATCGTGAGCCTGTTGGCGTTGTCGCTTGTGTGACACCGTGGAATTACCCCTTGGGACAAATCATTCAAAAAGTTGTGCCCGCGATTTTGATGGGGTGCACGGTCGTTTTGAAGCCAAGTCAACATACGCCATTGACGGCCTTCTTGCTAGCGGATGCCTTTGACCGTGCTGGGTTCCCGGCTGGCGTCTTTAATTTAGTAAGTGGTCGTGGGGCGGCCTTGGGTGATCGTTTAGCTACGCATCCCTTAGTTGACATGGTCAGTTTTACAGGCTCAACGCGTGTCGGTACTGCGATTGCGCAGAAGGCTTTGCAGACGGTCAAGCACGTAAGCCTAGAGTTGGGCGGAAAGTCCCCTTGTATTTGGTTGAAGTCTGACGACTATCGCCCTGCGCTTCCTAAGCTGATTAGTTCGATCTTCTTTAATGCTGGGCAGACCTGTACGTCTCTATCTCGTCTTTTGGTGCCCCGTGAAGATTTGCCAACCGTTGAAAGCCTGTTGGTAGAGGCCGTCAAGGCACTCAAAGTGGGCGATCCGATGGACGCTACGATGGATCTTGGTCCGTTATCGTCAGCATCACAGTTTGAAAAGGTGCGTGATTATATTAAGCTCGGGCTCGAAGAAGGCGCTCGTATGATCGTTGGTGATGTGCCGTCAGACATGACGCATGGCTACTACGTGAAACCTGTCGTCTTTTCAGATGTTAATAACCAAATGCGTATTGCGCGCGAAGAAATCTTTGGTCCAGTTCTTTGCGTCATTCCTTATGACACCGAAGAAGAAGCCCTTCAGATTGCAAACGATACCCCTTATGGTTTATCTGCTTGTGTCTTTGGTCCGAAGCCTAAGGCTATCGCGATGGCTCGTAAGATTCATGCGGGTAACGTTTATATCAATGACGCACCACGCGATGTGACCGCGCCTTTTGGTGGGTACAAAGAAAGTGGTTTAGGTCGTGAAGGCGGCGTGGCTGGTTTATTAGAATTCACGCAGCAAAAGGCCATTTTTGACCATAGTACCTTCTAAGGATCATATTTAGACATGAATCGACGGAACAGTTTTTATGATGAAAGCTGTTCCGTTTTTATTTGGGAGTAAGAGATGATTGGGCGACCGTTAATTGGTATTGTGATTGGTGATATGGCTGGAAGCCCTTATGAAGTTGCACCGCCCACCCATTTTGATTTTGCCCTCCTCACGCCTCAATCTAAACCTACGGATGATACGATTTTGACGTTGATGGTGGCTGACGCTGTGCTTGAGGGACTTGGTGACCCAGTACGTACGCAAACGTGCGTTCGAAAGAAGTTGGTCGAAGCTGTCGAGACGTGGCCAAATGGTGGTTATGGGGCCAAGTTTTTGCGTTGGGCGCTTTGTTCAGATCTGTCGCCTTACGGTAGTTGGGCAAATGGTGCAGCCATGCGTGTCGCTTCTGTTGCTTGGGCGTATGACGCTATAGAGGACGTTGAAACCTATGCGCGTATCACCGCTCAGGTCACGCATAACCATCCCGAAGCCATTCTTGGTGCGCAAACGGTTGCAGGACTCATTTGGCTAGCAGCGCGCGGTCATGATAAAGACGATTTACTTTATTACGCTCAAAAAACCAAAGGCTATGACTTGAGTGCCGATGCGACCGATTGGGATGTTTTGGTGAATCCTGAGGCTTTAAGCGTTCTGAGTACGCGTAAGACGCGCAGTGCTCGCTACTCGGTACCACGCAGTATTCGCGCTTTTTTAGAGACTGATTCGTTTGAAGAAGCGGTACGCATTGCGGTGTGTTTGGGAGGCGACACTGATACGCAAGGGTCGATGACGGGCGGTATCGCTGAAGCTTTTTATGGTGGGGTGCCGCAATGTTTGGCTGATCGGGCTTTGGCGCTATGTCCACCTGATATACGCATGAAGGTTGATGGGTATTTGAAGGCGTAGTTGGGCAAGCAGTGAGGGGGCTGGCTATGGTTGGAATTTGGAATTGACACGAAGAAAGGGGTTTTCGAAAGTTGAGCTTGTGAGTTTGTAGCAACAGTCAAATTGCGCAATGTTGGACAAAATCGTCTCGGCAAGATACACTTTTCAAGTTTTTTTAAAGAAACTTGAGACCAAATTTATAAGATCACTCAAGTGCTTTTAATTTGTATCAGACGACTATAAAGGTGTGATAGTGATGCAACAAACGACCCCTTGTCCCTCGCAATGTGAGGTTCTGAAAAAACAAATCCTCTGCACAGCCGTTTTGTCTGCGCTCGCTTTGATGAGTGGTGCGGCTACGGCGGCTCAAAGTACCATTACTGACCAGAATGGTTTGACTAACGCAGGGTTGAACGGCAATAAGACCGAAAACATTACCTTTGACGTCGGTAACAATCAGACAGCCATCAATCCTTCTTCAACCCTTGATGTTGTCGGTAGCAACAATGACGTCGTTATTCAGGGTAAGGACGTACTGACAGTTTCTGCGACCAACGACAAAAAGATCGTTAACTTCGTTGGTATGACCAACCTTTCTCTGAAAGGGACTAATAAGGGCATAGAAGTTAGCTCCGTCAATACTAGTGTCAACTTTGGCCGTCGAGGTTGGCAAGGCGACAGTTATTTGAAAAACTTTACAGTTGAAGCTGGAAGTGGTCATGCGCTGTATGTCAAGACCGAAGGTCGAGCTAATGGGGCGACTGACAATACTGACGATCCGGGTAGAAAGTCAACTGTGCGTGTCTATGCTGAAAACGCGACTTTGGTTTCTGAAAACCATTCTGCGTTATATCTCGAAGGTCAATGGGATAGTGACGCAGGTAAGTCTCATACACATCCCGACGTTGAATTCGCTGACGTCAAAGACGTCAATCAAAAACTGACCCTTGAAGGTAAGCATTATAGTGTTGAGGCAAGTCAAGGCGCTTATCTGACCGTCTGCACTGAAGAGGTCGAGCTCAAGGGTGGTATTCGCGTTAGTAAGAATGGCCATGTTGAACTGGGTTACCGCGATAAAGACTTGTTCCCTGATGGTTGGGAAGATAGTTTCGATACCGATCCAGAGAAAAAGCTTCTCGATAAAATCACTGTCACGGCTAAGGATCAAAAGGCTGCACTCGAATTCCATGATGGTGGTCAGCTCAATTTTGGCGCAAAGAATGTGACAATTAGCGCCAATAAAAATGCCGTATATGTGAAGACCAATGGCGACAACAAGCATAGTGACGATACCGTTGTTGATCTCTATGCCGAAGATACGCTGACGATCAATGGCGACATTGTGATCGATACGAAGAAAGGCGTCGGTTCTGAAGGCTATGTGAATATAAGCGCTGGTAAGAACGTAGTGATTAACGGCGATATCGATCTCAAAACCAGCAAAGAAAACGCTCAGGTTGTCAACATCATCCTTGAAGGTAAGGGTTCTTCTTTCACAGGTGCGATCAATACCTTGATTGAAGAAAACACTCCTTCTACGATCGCCCTCTTTGTGCGAAAGGTTGTAAATAAGGCGCCAAAGGGTACGAATATCGCTATCCGTAATGGCGCTACGCTGAACGCAACTGGTGACTCGAGCATTACGAACATTGATGCTGACGGCGGCGTGATCAACGCTGGTCAATCGAAGGTCGAAATCGATAAGCTCAACACGGGCGCGGGCGGTACGACGATTAAGTCCACAGATCCTAAGGCGAACCAAATTGCCATTGACAGCAATATCGGTAACGGCAAGATCGACGTTGAAGTTGACCTCACGAACAACACAACATTTAACGGAAAGGATGAAGAGCTACGTCAAGCGCTCGGAAATATGATTCGCGCTAACACGAATCAAAATACCAACAAGGTAACTATTTCGACTACGGGTACACTCACGGATATGACGGTCGACAAAGACCTCTCGACCAATGAAGTGACTGGTGGTCAGGTAACGACCAGTGAAGTGCTTCTTTCCTTGAACGACATCGCCTCTAACCAGATGCTAGCTTGGCGTGCTCAAATTAATGACGTCAGCAAGCGTATGGGTGACCTTCGTACTTATGACACGGAATCTGGTGGTTGGGTTCGTATGTTTGGTAGCCGTTCTGAATACGGTGACCGCAACATGGACAATAAGAGTACGACGATCCAGGTCGGTACCGACCGTCGCGTCGCTGGTAATGGTTACGTTGGTTTGACGGCTCACTATAGCGAAGGCGATGGTGACCTCGTGAACGGTAGCACCGAAAACAAGGCTTTTGGCTTTGGCGTCTATGGTGGTTGGATGGCTGACGATGGTCAGTTCGTTGATGTTATCTTGAAGCGTACGCGTATGGATACCGACTTTAAGTTGAAGTATGCAACGGGTACGGAATCTAATGGTGACTTCAAGACCTGGGGTACATCTTTGGCCGTCGAATATGGCTGGCGTCTCCCCTACAAGTCCACGGCCTTCTGGCTCGAACCGCAGGCTGAAGTTACCTATGGTCACCTCGAAGGCGTTGACTACACCACCTCTGCTGGCGTCAATGCTCACCAAAAGGGCATGGACTCCTTGGTTGGCCGTCTTGGTTTAGCACTTGGTTACACGAAGGATGCCAACACGGTCTACGCAAAGGCTTCTGTGGCTCATGAATTTGAAGGCGAAAGCAGCGCAACGATGCGTTCTGGTAGCAGCCTCACGCTTGAGCAAGACATTGGCGGCACCTGGGGTGAAGTTGCTTTGGGTGGCACGGTTCGACTCAACAAGTCGATTGCTGCGTATGGTGAATTCCAAACGGCTTTTGGTTCACCAGTAAAAACGCCTTATCAATGGAATATTGGTATGCGTTATATGTGGTAACCGATAAGCTTTAAAAAGCAAAGAACGGACGGTGTGTCAATTTGAACGCCGTCCGTTTTTCTTCTGACTGCCCTATTTCGCCTTAAACTGAATCACCGTGATTTCATTCCAGGTGCCACTACGCACCGGAAATCCAGCCCAAAAACCGGTGCCCTGATTGACGTAAAGCGTCATATCCTCTATTGCGTAAAGTCCCTTCAAAAAGCCATTGTTAGCTCGGCTCGCTAACATCCCTACGATACCGGTATGACCGCCATGCGTGTGGCCTGAGAGCTGTAGGTCAATGCCATACTTCGGGTCAGCAGCAATGTTGGCAGCACGCGGCTGATGATCCATCAAAATGCGAAGATCGTCTGAACCAATGTTGGCTAACGCTGCTTCAAGGTTATGAGGCGTTTCGCCAGAACGATAAGCGGCAAGATCTGTGACACCTACAAGATGAACCGTATGGCCGTTAATCGTCAGACGCTGATGTGCGTTTTCAAGGAGGGTCACGCCTTGGTTTTGAATCAGCGTCTTGAGTTTTTGATAAGCGCCACCAATATATTCGTGGTTACCCGACACACCATAAACGCCATAAGTGGCCTTGAGGTCTTTTAAGGGCGCAAGGTCTTTTTCTCGACTTGTGTAGCCGCGAGGTGTATCGATCGTTCCGTCGGCAAAGTCACCAGTGATGAGTACGAGGTCGGGTTGAAGTGCGTTAACCGCTGCAACCACGCTTTCGGTGCGTGATGCTGGAAAAAGGTTCGATGCATGAAGGTCAGAGAGTTGAACGACCTTCAGGTTTTCAAGCGCTTTTGGGAGATCTTTAACTTCAACGGTAATGACTTCCTGTTCGGGTTCTGATAAAGCACTCCAAGCGGATGTCAGGCCGAAAACAAAAGACATGACACCCACAATACTCGAGAGAATGATCGTAAAGACGCTTCGTGTGGGTAGTGTTTGGCCTTGTGCTTTAGCGATACCCCAACGTATAAACAGCACGACGTCCGAGAGGATTGTCAAGATGAAGAACCAATAAATCATGCTCACAAAGAGCGCTGTGATCGGGATCGTATCAATGACAAACGCACGCGAAAACCCCGCGTCAACATGTAAGAGTACAAAGTGCATGAAGCCCAAAACGGCAAAGACAGCTGGAATGGCACATTTGACGATCAAGGGTAAATGGGTGAGGCGCATATGGCGACCAAGGCCGTAAGCGGCCATGAGTGCGGTGATCGTGCCGCAAACGAGCGCAACAGTCGTTGAGGTCATAAAGTGTGAAGGTATCCAAAAAAATCGAGCGGCTATTGTACTCAAAGCGTCGAATGGTCCTTTTGTAGTGGCCGTTTTTTCTTATAAAGACAATCCCTAGGAACGCATATTCAATACGGCCTAGACGCTATGTTGGTAACGGATTGAGCCTCGTACGGCTTAAATCCTACCCTGCTCTCCTAGCTATCGAGCGCAGAAAAATCTCCATCAAGACCACTATCTCGATGGAGATCATAAAGACTTAAATCGGTCAAGCTTTCTTTAAGGTTTCGGCTCAAAAAGCTCAGCGCCACGCTCGCGTTTGGCATCACGTTCGTGTTCGCGAGCAAGACGGTCAGCGCCCCAGCGATGGCAGAAGGCCATGAAGTTTTGCATGTCGGTCGAGCGATACTTTTCGCGATGGAGACAGAAGGACAATTCTCGCGTGAAAACTTCTGGGCAGTGTACCTTGGCTAGATGAGGCCCAAAGAAGGGATCATGAAGAATACGTTCCGAAATAAACGTGATCCCCATCCCGTTAATGAGCATCCCGACGATGGTTTCAAAGCTATTGATGTTGGCCACAATGTGACGTTGTTCGAGGTGCTTACCTAATAAAGCGTCAAAGAGAACGCGCGTACTAGAGCCTTCTTCACGCAAAACCCAATGCTCTTTAGAGAGCTTCTCCCAGGTTGCAGGTTCTTCTGCGAGACGATGTCCTTTGGGGGCAACCACTACCATTTCGTCGATGATCCAAGGTTCGGTCATGAGGCTCGGATTGGTGACAGGCCCCTCAATGATGGCGAGGTCTGTGGTGAAGTTAAGGAGCGAGTCAGACACGTCGGCTGTGTTGGCAATACGGGTTGAAGGCATCCAACCGGCATTGGCTCGGAAGTCACGCATCATGTCGGCAAGCAAGAAGCTCCCGATCGTAAAGGTGCAGTCAAGACGCAGCTGCCCTTTAGCTCGCCCGGTAAAGAGGTTTTCAATGTCGTGAGAGCGATCCATGAGTTCGTCAGCCTGAGGCTTTAGGCGACGACCTTCAGAACTTAATAAAAGACGCCCTTTGACGCGCTCGAAAAGCGAAACGCCCAATTTATCTTCAAGATCCATGAGCGCTTGGCTGACGGCACTTTTACTCAAAGACAATTCTTGGGAAGCGACCGATAAATTTCCTGCCTTAGCGATCGCCAAAAAAACTCTCATTTGCCGAAGTGTGATTTGCATGACGCAAATAACTCCTTAAAACATTCGTGTAACACACATTATGCACGATACAACTACGGATGTCTCTTAAATGAAAACGCTCTCTCTATGAGGAGAATTGACTATTTTTGATCGAAATGCCTTAACGACTAAGGTTTTCCTGTTCGAAAAAACTGAACAGCGTGTTCAAAAAATTTAAACACACATTTTAAAAAAATCTGCCACAATTGCCGTGGCTTGTTCATGCCGAGGGATATCCCCAAGTCTCTCGACACGTTTCTCAGATTGTAAAAATAACGTCATGATCAAAAAGATTCACTACAAGGTTCGTGGTTTGCCCACGCCTTTGGCCGGCCTTGCACTCGGTATTGCGAGTTTAGGCTGGTGTATGGAAAACGCACTTCCCCTTTATGGCTGGGGTCAGACCATTGGCGCACTGATTGCTTGTGTGTGTATTGGTTTTTTAATCCTTCGCTTTTTGGGCCACGCTGACACACTGTGGGCGGACTTAAAGCACCCCGTGGTAGGTAGCATTGTGCCTACCTTTGCCATGTCATTAATGGTGATCTCTCAGACCGTGGGTCATTGGGCGCCGACGGCTGGTGTGGCTGTTTGGTTGATTGCCGTCGTACTCCACATTTTGGCGTTGATTGTCTTTATGGTTTGGCGTTTGCGTGATCCCAAGCTCGAACACATGGTGCCGAGTTGGTTTGTGCCACCGATTGGGATTGTGGTTGCGGATGTGACGTTCCCGGAGTCGGTCAGCATCCGGGGCTATAAGCCCAGCGTAAAGGGCAATGACCTGCAGATCAAGCGGGTGGCCGAGGCCATCTCCAAGTCCCGTCAGCCGGTGATCTGCGCCGGCGGCGGCGTGTGGCTGGCCGACGCCAAAGAGGAGCTGCTGGAGCTGGCGGAGACCGCCCGGACGTTGGCGGGGGAGGGAAAAGCGGTGGTCATGGTCCTCCATGACCTGAACCTGGCCCTGAGCTGCGCACACCGGGTGGCGGTGCTGGAGGAGGGACAGCTGCGGCGGGTGGGTGCGCCGGAGGAGATCTACGCCTCCGGCGTGCTGGAGAAGGTATTCCAGGTCCGGGTCCACAGCGTGGAGACGGCGAAGGGGGAGCGGCAGTACCTCTTCAGCCGGCTGTGAGAGCGGAGGGGGGGCCACCCTGCCCGTTTTCTTGTATGATAAAAAGAGCCGTCCCCCTGAGATAGGGGAACGGCTCTTTTATGCTGATCAGCGGATCAGCCGGCTTGAGAGGGAGCCGCTGGAAGCCGCCCTATGAGAATAGCGGTGCCTGCTCCGGCGGGGAGGAGCCGTTCAGTTGTCGTCCTGGAGGGCATCGTAGTCCGTCTCACCGGTCCGGACCTTGACCACGTTTTCTACGTTGTACAGGAAGATCTTTCCGTCCCCCTGATTGCCAGTGCGGAGGGCTTTTTCCGCCGCAGCCACCACCAGGGCGGGGTCCACCCTGGACACCACGATGTCCACCTGCACCTTGGGGAACAGGTTCATGCTCATCTTGACGCCGCGGTATTGCCCCACCTTACCCATCTGGGCGCCGCAGCCCATGACCCGGCTCACGGTCATGCCGGTGATGCCGATGGCGGCCAGGGTG